>Ga0131853_10007757_pt1 | contig 19472 bp, 6 predicted proteins | sample TergutLab28metaG_FD_92764 | JGI IMG/M metagenome (GOLD analysis project Ga0131853, IMG submission 92764) | Labiotermes labralis P1 segment gut microbial communities from Petit-Saut dam, French Guiana - Lab288 P1 (version 2) (version 2) | ecosystem: Host-associated > Arthropoda: Insects >... | reverse complement strand
GGATCACATCAGCCATTGAAACTATAACACGAGACATGATTCAGAAAACGTGGCAGGAGATAGAATTTCGTTTGGACGTCTCCAGAGCTACAAACGGTGCACATATTGAAATGTACTAAGGTAAGTCTAAAACTTTACACTTTTTTTAACATTTTAAGACACAAAACGTGTAAATCCGTCTAGTAGTTTTTATGTTATAGCGGTTTCAAATCCCGTCTATCTTTTTCGATGACCCTGTACAGGTCTGGACAGGCTCGGAGGGCTCCAGGAGTTATAGGCCTCCAGAATTTTTAGAAAATCAGCTCATTAAGATGGCAAGGTTTTTAGCCCTACGTACCAGCTGTCTTTACCCCCCAGACAATATCCCTGGTACTCATTTATGTTAGAAGCTGAGTTGACCCCAGGGCCATAGTTTGGCCGGAAGGCGTAAATAAATGAAAATTCTCAATGACTCCATTGGGAATTTAACCTACTACATTCCTACGTTTAACGCAGTGTTTTTGGTAGGTATCATACTAAACTATAGTGACAGTCTGCAGTTTTATTTCAGTTTAAAAAGTATTCTATAGAATATATTCGGAGTTTTACGTACTGAACTTTCGTTGTAAACGGAAAAGGATTTCTATGCATGTAATTACAGTACAGTAAAGCAGTTTCATATAACAGTAGTGGAAATCGCATTACTTCACCCGCAAACTGACCTTTACTAGACGCGAAATAGAAAATACATAATATATAGTGCGCACTGATTACGTCAGTAACATGCGTAGATTAACAGGGTGTCCACGAGAAAACTTCACAAAAACAAGTTTTTACTCTATAGAATTCTGCCAACCATACAGAAAGTTTTTAAATTCTTTTCTCGCTCCCAGGATACTATATTTAAATAAACGTCTTTGAAATGCAATTATAAATGAAGAACCTTAGTAGGTTTCAGTATTTGCACATTATAAGTACTCAAAGTGTTAAATATCATTGTGGACAACCTGTGTGTCAAAGGACTAATATGTGTAAATGTTGTATCACCCTCACACATCCATCTACACACACACACACACATGCACACACTTATCAAGTGCAAAGCGTGGAACAGCTATTTCCGTGCTACATGTTGCGAAATATAACATTCCATGGGATAGCAAATATTAACACGGTGTTCAAAGCGAAAACTCTCATCGGTCAGGAAGCGAATCACAGAACGTAAATGTCATGGTTGAATGAATGTCATCGTATTACGTAGACTCCTGTTTCGCGTCAGAAGCCGTCTAATATGTCCTCTGGCTTTTTCTTATATCTCCCCATGTTATTGATTATGATCTGTATTTTTAAGTAGACCACGATACTTATTTAGAAGTATTTTCCAAAGCATTTTTTAAAACACACCGCTTTACACTCGACTCCCTAAAGACCTAAGATATTCCAGGAAAACTTTTTTTCCGTGGTGCAACAGCCCCCAGTGGGCCAGGGTCTCCACGTTATCGAGGCTTCAAGATAGCACTAAGACACACCACACTCGGTAGGACTCTTCTGGGCGAGTGATCGGCCCGTCGCAAAGACCTCTACCTGACAACACACAACACTAACAGCAGACAACCATGCCCCGGCGGGATTAGAACCCACAATCCCAGCAAGCGAGAGGCAGCAGACCCACGCCTTAGACCGTGCGGCCACTGGGATCGGTTAGGAAAATCTTTACTGAATAAAATAGTAAAAATGAAACTGTAATCCAAAGGGGCAAACGAAGCAGTGTCAGTAATACGAAGTCCTTTGTAACTTGCTAGGAAAGAAAATAGTTGGCTTAAGTCATTGTCACTCTCATACCCAAGTACTAAGTCATATTTACAGTAAAGAAAACGTACTCCAGGTGCCAATGTCTGCCGGAAAAAAAACTTGTCTTATGGAGTAGTCTAGAATAACCTAGATGCCGTCAGTATTGCAGCATCGACATTTTCCGATAAAATTAGTCCACATATTAGTACTGATTCTTCTATACAAGCTGCCAGTGTTAGTGCACTGTGTTGGGAATTTCTAAGATGACATAGCTGTTGTTACGAATGAATAAATAGAAAGAAGTGGCTGAATGATGATGGCAGTAGAAATTCGAAGCACTTGCACAAAAAGAATTGTTGCAGTGCTAGTCTGTACATCACAAATTCCACATTTTTGGCCTGGAAATTTGCCCTGTTTTCCGTTGCGCCAGTCTGCATTGACTATAGAACAGACGTTTAAGTTATAACGTAATATTAAATTGAATTTTGGTTTCATAATATCTCTCAATAGTTGTATGGGTAGAGGGGAACAAAGGGGCGGTTATTTGTCACAAACATAGCTCGAGTTGGAAATTAAAAAATTCTCACGCTGGTATTTGAAAGGGCTTTCTAACAATGCATTGATAAAATCTTCACGCAGAATATTCCGTTTCCACAAACGAGACACTAGCGACCGAATTATGACGATGGAAATATAATGTATTTTGTCATTTGACTAGTAATCCATGCCTTAACTTTATAGCAAAATTTGATGAAGTATTTTCACATATAGGTAAGAATTGTTTAGTCAGCAACCATAACTGATGACCAAGACTTCTGACAAATGTTACCGCAAAAAAATCATGTTTGTATTATTTCGTACGAGGTACCAACTATGACCCTAACAGGCAATAAAACTACCTTTCCCTTCAACACAAGCAGCTCAGTTTGGGTGCAAGTGAGTACTTGGCACAAGTTTAAATATCAGGAGGGGACTAGCAGAGCCACTCATAACCACAGGATAAAGTAAAATTCACCCCTGAGCAGGCCATGAAGGCCCAGAGGGAGAGTAGACTTATAGCTCTACTCCGTCTTTAACCTCGGCCGTAATGAGAGGGGCTGGTCAACCCCATACCCCGGCCGCTTTATTCCCGGGTGAGAGACTCGGTACCCGTTTTACAGAAGGCTGGGTGGGCCCTTTGGCCGATCTGCCCAAGTGGGGAAATTCCCCCCCCCCCCCACAGGCGGTCGATCCCAGACCGTCCAGTCTGTAGCGAGTCGCCATATTGACTACGCTATATCGATATAACTATAGTCCAAAATCCTTAATTGTGCCGCTATTGCAGTGTGCTTCACGCCCGTTATATATTCAGGACCTTGTATCTACTTGTGTGTCTGCAGACCCTTCCCAGTATCTTAGAACTAGAATTCAATCATTCTGGTGTGTTGAGCCATACTGAAAGGGTCAAGTAGTCCAAAGGACTTGAATCTTGAATCATTACGGAGTGCAGCAGACACAAAGACAGGAGGAACATTATAGCACCGTAGGTTTGTCTTTATGCAACCGTCATCACATCCGTACTGCTGCGCTACCTATGAAAATTCCTCCGTCAATTAAAGAGTAACAGACAAGGGGAGACTTGAGTTATAAGGTTGAATCCGAAGAAATTTACTTGCTAACGTTTATAAGCAGATCTTATGCTACTAAAATTACATGTTAAGTATGGTTCAAACGAAGCTAGACATTTTTAAATGAACTTCTTAAGTTTTGGCTGTTATGAAACAGTTGTTCTGACAAACTGCTACAGTTATACTGTCTAAACCTCTGATCCTGTGGTAAATGTAACTTGTTAGCGTGTTCTGTGTATTAATTTCTGTTAATTTGGTACATTTTGTGATAGTTTTACAATTGGCCCCGTGCTGTTAAACTAACACATTAACAAATGAGCAATTAAACTGAATTAAAATTATTATCATTATATTGTTCAACCCTCATTTATTAATGTGGTAGATCATAAGGACATGGCCAATTATAAAACCTCCACAAATTAAATATGACAGAAATTAGATGGAGATACACACAAAGACATATAAACATAACAAGAAAGGAAAAAAGTTGGATTTGTGACAAATTAAGCACACAAATTCAACATTCAAACAGTACTACTCCAACCATTTTTCACATAAAACGTTAGCATTAGGAGTAAAAAAATTATAACATATTAATTACAAATAACCTGACTAAATGGAAAGAACAACTCACATGACACGTCAGTGATCGAACTACAACACAAAGTCTCTTTAAGCATTCTATTTTACTTAGCAAAATTATATACGCCTAACAAATCATTAACAAAAACAGGTTCCCACTGAATACAACCGCACCCCTACTGATGGTATTTTTTTTTCCTGTGGTGCTGCGGCCCAACGCGGGCCATGGCCTCCTCATTCTTGAGGTTTCTAGATCAAACACAATGACGCATCACAGTCGGTAGGACTCCTCTGGACGAGTGATCAGCTCGTCGCAGAGACCTCTACCTGACAACACACAACACTCACAACAGACAAATATCCATGCCCCCGGTGGGATTCGAACCCACGATCTCAGCAGGTGAGCGGCCGCAAACCCACGCATTAGACAGCACGGCTACTGGTTGCATTAGTCATCGAAAATCTTCCACCGGAAGGGCAGTTGTTTGACCGCCAATATTAAGAGAAGGAAATCTCTCGAGTTACGATTCGGCGCATCCAACATTTTCCAAAATGTAATGGAAATATTTTGTGCAATTTAAAGATTAATTTAAAACAGCATGTCTAGGTGACATCTCCAAACAAAGTACAAAAATTTCGATTAATTTACACGTTAACATTTTTATAATTAATAACACAAATTTTGGACATATAACTGGAACACAAGAGAAGCTGGATACAACATGTAAATAGAATGCCTCGAAATAGATTACCAGGGTAATGAAATACTACTCCCCAACTGGCAGAAGGAATCACGGTAGACCTTTGAAGAAACTTCTGGATACGTGAGACCGGAACGGGTCAACAAGTGGCCTAACTCCATGAAAGATATATGATGATTATTATTATTGTTATATTTTTATACTTCATGTGAATAAGAACACGAAGATGATACCGAGATACGAACTTTCACTTGATACTAGCAATCTTATACGAATCAGGAGTGGTAATGGAATTCAACACAACAGAGGCATATACCGACTTAGGTCCAACTAATATGTAATTTGTAGACAAGGAGAATGTTACTGTCCGAATGAACCCCAACACCTCACTGCGTGAAAATATACATAGTTCACGTGATGGTGAAAAAGTTGTTTGAAGTTAACAGGTACCTCCAAAAATCTGATGCAATAACAGAGGCTTCACACAGTTTGTAAACAAAATCGAGCAAGTAGTATTGTGTAGAGAAGGAGAAAACGCTGGTCCTGTTAACCTTGAGATTCAAGAAGTTAGAAATGCAACATCAACACACACAATTTATGGCATATACGATTTAAGTAACAAAATGTCATGAAGGGACTTTATTTCAAGAAAATTTTGATGTCGTCAGCAAAGAGAAGGCAATTTGAATACCTTACTGCGCTACAGAACTTCTTAAGTGAAAATGTTTAATGACGTGTGGATATCATGACACATACACTTATCTCTATGAAGGCAGCAGCCCCTTCGACTCCTTGACTCCGAAACGTCGGTATACATTCATCAGTTGACGGCGTCAAGCCGCCTAATGAACTTCAAATCTCGCTAGTTAAGAAACAATTATCGTAAAATTTACCTTGTTTTGCAGCACTCAGGCTTGGAGTTTTCTACATAATTATATAAATTTTGTCACGTGATATTAAGAACTTCTGAAATGAGAAAAATCTAACGCCGTTTAATAAGGATAAATAAAATTTTGTAGAGTGATGAATTTTGTAAATGAAAATTACACAATATATTTTCTTTCAATAGAATTTACAGTAAATAATGTGCGACAACGTTGGAATCTCATAGAGTGCGTAAAAACCATTTTTATAGTCAAGCTGACTTCTCTATTAGAATTTCACATAGAAGCAACCATGGATATCCCACAGCACATTTCTCTGTTTGTGTGTCTCTGTTTATATTGCAACAAGTCAGTACAGAATAACCCATCTTTCCTCTCAAATAACCAAAAAATTACCAGCCTTGTACCGGGGTACTGAAAAGTCCTTAGCCCGACCACGAAGTAAACAAGATCCGAAGCATGTCAAGGACGCGCGCGATTTCAACAACATCGAGACGCTAGCTGTCATCAAGTTTTTTTTTTTCCTGCAAGGCAAGGCGCCGAAGGGAATTCACGCCATTCTGACAGAAACATTAGCTTGTTTCCTTCCTGGTCGGGCTAAGGACTTATCAGCACCGCTGTATAAAGCACAAATTTTAATTGCTTTGCTAACAATATTGTACCAGTGCTCGGTTTAAGGAGCAGAGTGAATTTAGTTCACACTCTCACGTCCTATTTCCTTACGATATGACTCACCATCAATCTATTGCTCCATCCAACACGGTGTCCAACTGGACCCAAACCCTTCGGATTTTGCAACCATACAGTGCACACTTGTGCATTCAATGTGTCCCGCCCGCCATATCTTCGTCCTATTTTGTGTATTACTTAAAGACATTGTCAGTTGCTACGATTATATAGCGTCCATTATGAATAAATGGAAGTGTGGGGAGCGTTTGTGGGAAGATACCAAAAGGGCGAACCAGAAGTATTTAGAGGAAGCCACTCCATCCGCCAAAACCCCACACCGACCGGACTGGGGATGAACGCGTTTTCTTACCTAAAATAGCCATGCGTGATCCCCTTCTTCGCTTTACGTAGCAGGCATCATCGATTCTTCTGCTTTGCTGGTTCTTCCTAAACTTCCTTCACCCTAAACAAAAAAAACGAAATTGATGTTATTGTTGTTTATGGATATTTTCATCAGGAAACCAAATCGAATGTTCTAATTATGTGATAGTAACTTATTATAACAGAATTCAGTCTCTGGAGACAACAGTACACCCCAAATTTAAGAGAGAGAGAGAGACGAATTCTGATGATCTCTACGACCACAGCAAAAGTGGCTAGCATCAGCTCCAGCGTGTCCATGACAAGACACTGCAGTGAACACAACCAGGCCGCTGCAGGCTTATAAACTAACGAGCTATAAAACAACCTTAAGCACTAGCCATAAAATCTACTTGACATGTCGGCAGTTCCTGAAGTGGTGACACGTCACTCTCAGTGGAGTAGGTTAGTTGGATTACAACGTCTCTACTATCTTCATAAAACACAGTAAGTGCCCTTTAAATGTATGTATGAATAAGGTCTACATAATTATACAACTGAGAGAGATTTTTTTTTCCCATCCTCTACTGACTGAAAAGGTGAATTCAGCGTTGCGTGATACAGGAGAGTTATAACAGTTTGAGAAACACACGGAAGGAAAATATTACTAACCACTAGGCGTAGAAACCAATGCCTGAATAAGAACTTCGATAGTTAAATGTTTCAAGATTTTATCCTGTAAAATGCCTTTAGAGTGTGAACAAAACTCGTTTATATATGCAAATGTGCAGTAAAAGAATGTGATACAGTCTAATTGTAAACCTAGGTAAAGCTGTCCATATACAGGCCTGCAAAATCCCTTAGAAGTCCAAGAGGCTGGGGACCCCGGATTTCCAGACAATCGAAAGAGGAAGGTGGTAAGGATGTCAGGCATACGCACCGGCCGCCTTCACCCACAGAATATATTCTTGGTACTCATTTCTGTTACAGATTGAGCCCATCCCAGGGCCATACAGCGGCTGGAAGGATTAAGTCAACTAAAACTCCCAATGACACAAACGAGAATCGAACCCACGACCTTCCAGCTTGTAGCCCAATGCCTCAACCAAAAGTGCCACTGCGTATTTCAAAATTCTGATTGTACGGCTGAAAAATATACCTTGTAAATGAGATACTAATTTGAAGGTAATACATAAAACGACATACCAGAAATAGCGCAAATGCTAAGCAGTGTCGAGGTTTAAATTCATCAAAATTATGGCTCTCTCTGTTTACGCACGAAATACTGCCACTTTACATTCATACTTTCTGTAGGACCCCCTCCGGAAACCTTGATTCTGGCGTATAATCTCTTTGTTAGAGCGCTGTTGCTTTCTGTCTTCGGTGTTGAGGTTACGAGTAGTGGCAACTTTACTTCCACAGCCAATGTACGATTTCACCGCAAGGTGCTTCGACACAAGGGCAGACAATTACTTGCTGCGAGCCTTTTAATTTAGGTTACATCTGCCCTTTACGTGAGATGCTAAAAGTTCAACCCCGCTTTTCCCCTGCAAAGAGCCCTTCAGTTATTTTCCATCAATTTCCCTACTTGGGCTCGTCATCATTACTGTGTCAGACGTTTGAGGCTGTGGGCCAGATAAGAGGATTCCCGTGTGTTCATAATAAACTGTAAACCACAATGTAGATAATAGCAACTATACACTAGACGTGCTTTCAGTAAACTCTGCAAAATTATGGGTGCAGCACTTCATCATATCTTAACGTTTTGTGCGAACGTCAGGATTTTGCCTTCAACACGGAAGTCTCCGCTTTCTCCCCAAGCAGAGAGGGAGTTTAGAGAAACAGGGGAAGAAGAAAAGGGATAAAGTAAGAGAGCTGCAGATGAACTCATGAAGACGTTATTAAAGATGATGGAAGTACACGAGACATACAAACAGACTGTGTGAGAAGATAAAGAAATGACGGTTGAGCATCAGACTATACATGAGATTAAGATTAATGCTGCCCAGTTTGAATTTAAATTTCTTAAAATACAAGGCTCTGAAAAAAACTGTTAACTTCTTCAAACATTCCAAATAAATTCAATGAAGCAAGCTTACTGAGTAAAATATTGTTCGCGTTAATTTGGAACCTCCTTTTACTTCGGAAGATGTATGAATATGGCATTAAGTGACCACAGCATTATACAACATAAACGCGAACGGAATAAGATGGGAATATTGGACGGAGCGGAAATGTATTAACTAGCGCTATGGCCAAACATCCGGGGACCGCAGTAGCACAGTGAATAAGGCGCTGTGCTACATATCGGAAGGTCGTTGATTCGATTCCAGATGGTGTCATTGGAATCACTTCAATTTATCAACCAACGAATGCACATATAATTTCACATAAAACACTTTTAAAACATTTTAAAATACTCCGACATGTTTCGATCTTGTGAGATCATCATCAGGGAGCTTTGTTCCTTGCTAAAGTTATGTTACAGTATTCACAATTCAATTCGTATCTGCAAACGAGGTGTTGTGGCAGCATATCTGTAAATAATAATACTATTAAGTATATTGTATAAATACAATAAGATTTATACGTGTCATTGGAATTTTTCATTGACATAATCCTTCCGATCGCACTATGGTCCTGGGGTCGAATCAGCCTCTAACAAAAATGAGTGCCAGGAGCATTTCCTGGGGGTAAAAAGCGGCCGGTGCGTAAGGCTGACAACCTTACCACCATCCTGGGCCACTGTCACGCAACCTGGGAACCTTAACTTCCTGGAAGCCTCTGGGCACCTCGGGCTTGTAATGGGGCTGATGGCCACACCTCCACTTACTTAACGATTTTGCTGATACGCGTATAAAAATTTCTTTACATATTAGAATGGTTAATATTTATTACTGCCTGTAGAGTTCAGAAACACATCTTGATATTGAATTTATATGAATAAATTGTTACTGACATTCTGTTAGTCTTTCTTAAATTAATTCGTTCGGCTAATTGTCTCGTAGCGGAATCCCATTAGCGAATTTTTGTGGATATAATTTTTAAGCTAAAAAGAAAGCAGAGAATTTTTGACCAATCATTTACTGAAGAGTACTCCCAACATTTACTTATAAATAGATTAGAAACATTAGTTGAAGCTTTAATATAGAGAAACTAGTATTATGCATTATACTAAAACAAAATTATGTACAAAGTGTCAATTTGAAAATTGGTCATGAAAAAATTAAAGGTTGCACAACAAATTTTGTCACAGAAAATATGTCCCTTATGTTAATGATTTATCCTCCACAAAAAAAGCACACATTTTGTAAATCCACTCTTTTAGGCGCCTTCGCAAAATTTCGAAAAGCGACTATTAGCTTCGTCATATCCGTCCCTCTGTCTGTCAGAATGGAACAATGCGGGTCCCACTGGGCGGATTTTCATGAAGTTTGATATTTGATTACTTTTCGAAAAATTCAAGTCTAATTAATATCTGGCAAAAATAACGGACACTTTACATAAATAGGACAATATACGTTTTTGAACAAATCTCGCCCAGTTTTAATAACGAGAATTTTTTCAGAAAAAAGTTGTAGAGAATATCGAAATACATATTTTATGTACAACTTTCTTTTCGAAAATCGTGCCGTTTATGAGATAATGTGGAAGACTATTTTAGACCCGAACAGGCCACAGGTGACAACATGGCGCATGCACATTGCTTGACTGATACTTGAGGCTACAAACACACCCTCAGAATATGTAATAATTATTGCTTTTCCATTGTAACAATGGTTGCACGAACGCGTCTCGATGTTACGTTATACGTACATTGCATGTCTTGTTTCAGCCATCTTTATTAATAATGCGCAAAGTAACAAAAACTTTCATATTCTTCCTCAAGTGTGAAGAATGAATGACGAATACACAATTGCAGTCTGGGCCACTGGATATTATATCCGAACATGGCTCCAGTAATCATCGACGGCAGTTTCTGGATTTATAACTACGTAACACGATGACGCGGTGCTCGCCATGTGGTCTAAGGCAGTGTTTCTCAATCTCTGTGAGACCGCGGCACAGTAAATTCTTTTTTCATAAGACGAGGGTCCGGTCCCAACAAATTCACTCGTAAATACCTTTCATTTTTTTAAGTTCACACATTAAACTAACATAAGTATTAATAATTAATTATGGCATAATCATAAAAAGTGTTAGTACACTTCTGTATACGGTATGGCATGTTGACAAATGCAAAATTACATTTAAATTACTTATCAATCAATGGACTAATGAAATCTTGTAACATATTGTAGTTTCCTCAGACCAACATCTGGGTCTGAGTTTTTCGACGTACTCATGAATATTATTCTCCTCAGAATATTTCCAATATAAAGCATTTATTCATGAAAATTGTTTAGAAAACTAAAATCACAAATTCCAGGAGAACCTCTCGCGACCCAATATAATTGATGCCATGGCCCGGTACCGGGCCGCGGCCCGGCGGTTGAGAAACATTAGCCTAAGGTAATCAAAGCTCATTAAACACGAAGAATAGTCCATTAGATTCCAGTGGGTGCAGGAACACCCGTCATTGCTTTTACGTCATTCGTTTATGACAGCGTCTTGTTAATGCTTTGGAGCTCCATACAAGAAATCTTGCTGGATGTCTTAAAAGGAATAAGAAAATATTCGTGACAAACGAGTGATATTAGCTCATAAATCAGAGTGCAATACTCAAGTAATTTCTTTTAAACTCAATCGCGCACAGCTTCTAAACAACATTACATAATCAATTCATACCTCACCGATAACACCAACATGTTAAACTGTGTTTGTTCGCAGAACCATTTTCGTACATAAACATATTCTTTATTTAAAAATAACAGATGGTGTTCATATTACACTAACAATTGGGTTCTAAGTTATTAACCATACAGAAATTATTTGTGTACTGTTAAATTTGAACTAATAGAAGTTACTGAATTTGTTGCATTTGAATCAAGCAAGAAGAACAAAGTAAGGATCGTGTAGCAATTGATTTTGGGCGTAGAAACAGTGAGACGCATTATAGATTTAAGTTTATGTTAAGTATTACACAAGTTTAAGTTTCCTTTAAAGCATTGATATTTCCATTATTGGTGTTATTTAAAAGTCGCTTGACATATGAATGCACATGGTTTGGAGATTTGTAGGAAGGGAGTCACATTCTAGTAAAGACACAGACAAGGGATTTGCTTGAAGTGAATTAGTACATCCGTGAAAATATTTCACTTGAGATAGCTGGTCTTCGATAGGGATTGAATCGTGTTTATTCCCGCTTGGTAATTTACGTGTTGGAATAAAACAGAGGATGAGAAGAGCGTTCTATCTGCAAAGCAAGCGAGGGGCATAATCTGTACATGCAACAGTGTGTAATGAGGTGCTGCGCGGGGAGATTAAAGATAAAAGGCAAAGAACAGATTTAACACTGCATAATTACGTGACAAGAAGCGACTAGGGACCAGCATTAGCTGTTCTCTAACGAACCTCGTCGCTTCCCTACGTCATATTTCTTAGATTATATTATGAATGTTATGGAATTTCAACGTCAGGAAAACAAAATCAAAGTGGATCAGACTGGTGGGCTATTAGGCCCGCATGGACAAAAAGAGATTTCATAGAAAAACGTGAAAGAATTTGGTCGCTTCGAAAACTAAGGCGTAGATGCTTAGATATTAAAATGAAAGTTAATTAAAAAGGCTGGGAATGTAAAGACTAGATCTATTTGTGACAGGACTGGCAACAGTTGAGGGCTTCATGAACACGGTAATGAACGTTCGAGATGCACGACATGAGTAGCAACAGAATTTGTTGAGAATTTCAGCAAGGCCGTGTTTGTCCTAACAAGAAACGCAATGCTGCCTGAGGTTATTCAAACAGTCAGCCAGCCAGCCAGCCAGCCAGTCAGTCAGTCAATCGTTTAGTTAGCTAGTTATTTCATCAGTTATTTACAGATAGCCAGTCAGTTAATTAGTCATTTAGTAAGTCAGTCAGTTAGTTAATCAACTAGTCAATCATTTAGTTAGCTAATTATTTAGTTAGGTAGTTACACAGTCAGCCAGCCAGTCAGTCAGTAATTCATTCGTTCACTCAGACCGTCGTTAGGTGTTGCACTTTTGTAAATGCCAACTGTGTGGCACGTGGACGTCATGTAAAACAGTATTAAGCTCCTATAAACAGACTAAATATCACTGGGTGCCCAACGAATGTTGCGGAAGTCTCGTAAGATGTATTTCGTCATTTTGTTACTTCTATTTCATGAACATTTACTCCAGTAATACTAAAAAGGTTAGTGTAGAATTCATGTTGTAACATTGCATTCAACGGTACTTCCTTCCCGCACCAACAGAACAGTGCTGATCCTAACAGGTATTCTTAAATCTCCGCTGTAAATGTTTTCAAGGAAAGAACAGCCACCTTCGGAACCCATCCTCCTCGGTCACGAGTCACAGACAGATTTGTGCTCATAACACATTCGAATCTACATGAGCCACACAGCTGAAACATTTTAATATCTTAAGCATCTCTCTATTTGCTTTATTAAACGTCGAGTATTATCCAAACATATCCCATCTCACAAAATAGAATCGTAACGGAGTTCCCTTCCTCGATCTACGCAGAAGTTGCATTGCCTTTTTTAAATTCCATTCGGTTTGCCCTCTTTAACACGTATTTAAAAATAAGTAACTTGAAAGCCGTCAGTTTTTAAAATCTTACTTCTCTTCTACTGTATAGAGAATTTTATTATTTTTAGTCTTTACTGAAACCAAATTTCATAGCAAGGCGCATTAAACAGAAATTCGGTCGTCACAATGGCGTAATTCAGGGACAGATACGTATTTTCCTGGACTGCAAAGAAGCTAGCGGAACTGGCAGACGGGCCTAATTTGTAACAGAAGTGACAAGGGAAGGGTATTCGTTTTGTTCTTCCATAAGTCCGCTGTACCATCGACTCTGTCTAATCCTTCCTGTTGGAAGAACCGGTCAATAAGTAACAGATAGCCAACATCTACATAGTTAGGGGCTTTAGAGTTTCTACCACAGCAGCGGGAACTGTCGCAAGGCCTGGAAGTCATTGTACTGACGTAAGACACACACAAACACATACAGTAGACTCTTAATGCGTAGCGTATATGATATGTGAACACTTAACCAGTGTCTCCCTATAACTGGATCATCACTTCCGCCATTTACTTTCAGAAACCAAAAACAAGAATAAAAGCGCACCCTGCAAGTCTCTATGGAACGAAATGAATTATTATCTTCGGGGTATTCCCTGAGAAACTGAAGAAATTTATCATTCTCAAAAACTTATTTCAAGATGAATTAATGCAGCATTATTACAACTTCCCCCTAACCAAAGTTAATTAAGTGTGAGGAGGTAAAGGGGTCTTCAGCTGACGTATGTTTTCTAGTACCCAGCTTGTGATTTTACGGAGGACATAAACAAATTGAATATTGAGCAGGGAGAAGCACAACGAGCTACAAAGCTGGAGAAAGGGAACTCGAAATTTGTGGTAATGTACTGAATCAGTTTCCCCTGAACTCGTCTCTGGCCAGGTAACTGGTATCTGGCCTAAGTTGCCATAAGCTTATAATAACTCAAATTTCAAATATACCGAGAGAGGTAGTGTATTGATAACAATCTAAATTTATATTGGGAATGTGTCGGTTTCGAATTTCTGTCATTTTATCTGCAATGCAAGATCAGAGGTTTTTAAGTGTATTGAGGCGCAAACCGGTACAGAAATTTTAAATAAAAATCTTCCAAATCTCTAATTTATCATCATTCATGACCATCTTCTGAACCGCAAATCAATATTACGGTCTTCTGAGATGTAGCGACATGTGGCCTGATATATGGGCACCGAAGAAATCTGCTGCCATGATATTCACCAATCACCAAACCCACTCTGAAGATGAGGGAAGAAGTATTTTCTAAAATACTGGCACAAAAGTATCAAACCTGACATTGTTTTAACCTGACAGCCTCTAATGTTGTTAGGTCCTGCAGATTTGAATACCTTGTACTCCTGTTGAATAAGGAGAGACCAACTTGATGTCACTTGCTTTTTTATTTCATTATTTAATGCTCAACATGTTTCGGATGTTAATGCAACCATCCCCAGGAGCTTGCAACTTATTTGTTGAGTTGTTTCATGGGTTGTATTGCTCTGGTTCGATGCGTGTTTGTGTTACGTTGTGGTTTGGCTGGGGTGGTGTGGTATCCGGATGCAGGCTTCAGGCTGAGCATTAAATAATGAAATAAAAAAGCAAGTGACATCAAGTTGGTCTCTCTTTATTCAACTATCAAGATAATGCACGTTCCAATAAACATAAGATTGTACTCCTGTATTTGGGAAACAGATAGGATAACGGGAATAAACAACACGGTGGAAATGACCGAGAATAAAAATTTCCGGCAAACGTTGTTAAAATAAGTAACAGGGTTCTTAGATTATGAAAGCTTATTTGCTGAAAATAATCCGGCTTGAGCTTGCAGGGACGCGGTGACCTAACTTGTGCAATTATTGATGATAATACTCCTTTATGCCCCCCCCCCCCATACCCTTTACTTGCACGGCATACGGAGTGCAGCTTTTAGATGTAGATCGTAGGACAGCAATAAATTGATGAGCCTGGGTCAGCGAAGTTACGGACTACTGTTCCCCTTCGTTATCTTGAAGTTGACAGCAACCGAGAGTTAATCTGCGGTCAGCTCAGAGTTCGGTGCCTAGCGATATACTACACCCAGACCAACAGATTCAGGGTAGGCCTATAGCCAAGAACAGGATTGCCCAAACTGAACCAACAAAGAGAATCAGTGACACAAGCACTAAAATTTAAAGCTCGCGCGGCGGTAATTAGTAAGGTTTTGGTCAGTTGATATGCGGCATTGAGTACTTTAGTAGTTGGGCAACAGTATTACAGAGAAACTTACTGCTGTGTCTCCAGGTTTAGAATGACGGTGCCATCACCACCTACGTGGCAATTTAAGTTTCCTGTACCAGCATATAATAAAAGTAAGGTTTCACGTAATGTGACGCCACGTAGTTCTCTTGGGGTTTATTTTACGACGAAGGATATATTACGTCGATATTATAATGGCAGGTGAAGAATGAAATAGGACGAATTAGGAAAGGAATGGTGACAGTATAATCGCAGTAGCGTTAGATAATTTTCCAGACGAATCCGATTAAAGCCAAGGAAAAATGGTTCAGGTTAGCCTTTGTCTCGGTCGATATTTGATAGAATATTGCCGTAACTAAATTCGAAAACGCTAACGAAACACCAGCATTTAAGGGAAAATATGATATGATATATAAGATATGATGTGATATGATACGATACGATACGATATACGATATGATACACGATACGATATATGATACGATATGATATATGATATGATACGACACATGATATGATATACGATACATGACACGATACATGATATGATGATATGATACATGTTATGATATATGGTATGATATGTGACATGATATATTATATGATATATGATATATATGATGTAATATAATATATATCAAGATAGTTTTTTCAATATTTTATTTTTTATCATGCTACATGTTTAGGCTTCAACTTTTACCCGATGATGGCTTTTATTTAAGCCCAATTATGAAGCAGACCCACAGTAAATTATTGTCAAAGCTATTGCTATGAATTACGGTCCTCTCTGTCTAATCTTCAAATATCACAAAAAGATGTCAAACCCTAAAATTGTTTAGTGGAAGCCTGATAACCAAACCTTCTGTGTAGAAGCGAGTATATGGCGGATCTATGCGGTTAGAATGACAGTAAGCGTAAAGACTTCTGTCTTGTGGGATGTTACGTGGTGCACTTTGGTAAAACGGCAAGAAAGTTGTGGAGAAATATTTTGCTTCTATCCTCAGGATAGAATTGTATCCCTTGAAAAAATGTCCAGTGGCTGTGTATCGCAAATCTGCAGGTCACCTTTAAAACAGCGAATTCTGAAAAAGCGAGTGATTTAGATTGTTGTATTATAGGTCTAACATAAGAAATATTCAAAAAAAATTTAAGAATCCTAGCGATATTAACTTTCTTACAAAATTTTATACAGTTTTATTTCAGATTAAAGTGTGACATAGAATCGAAAAATATTGAAATGCCAATTGCCCCGACAAATTTTGATGCATAATTTCTATGCAAAATGTTAAAAAAAAACCCATTGTTTAATCTCGAAAACTAAACACGCGAATCAACAGAAAGGCCTGCTCCCCTTCACAAAATCATTTCATTTGTGTTTGTCATACAGGAGACTTTATCAGCAGCATATGAACCGAGAGTCGCGGCTTTGAGGTTGGCATTCTTTCCTCGCATTTTTGACTTTTCAGTTTCGTTTTCCTACATGAAGCCGGCAGATGAAACTTCTTTCATCACACTACAAGGAAATTTACGCCTACTTTGTCCTTTATCTAAATATATTACTTTCGTACATTACAACCAGACAGGAAATGTACGTATAACGTAATATTACGGCGCGTTCGTGCAGGCATTGTTGCAGTGGAAATGCAAATGCTATTACACAACCTGAGTGTATTAGGTATCCAGCATGCCATGCGCATGCGCCGTATTTTCATGTTAACTGCCCCGCTCTAAAAAATTTTTCCACATTATCTCATAAACGGCACGATTTTTTTAAAAAAGTTACTACACAAAAAACATGTGTTTTGATTTTCTCTACAACTTTTGACTGAAACATTTCTCATTTTAAGAAGAAATGAGCGTGATATGATAATATATATATATATATATATATATATTGGTCTATATATATATATATATATAGGTCTTTATGTAAAGTACCCTTTATTCTTGTACCATTTTAATGTAACTTTTTTTTCCGACAGATTTTCGAAAAATCCTCAAAGTATCGAATTTCATGAAAATCTGTCCAGTGGGAGTAGAGTTCTATTCGGACGGACGGACGGACAGACGAACAACGGGACACACACGACGAAGCTAATAGTCGCTTTTCGCAGTTTTGTAAACGCACCTAAAAACACACCGCACCACCTTGAAAAGGCTAACCAGCTGAAGTCTTTCAAAGCAGTAGTCGTTGAATCTGTAAACTACATGAAACCAACAAGCACGTTGTGTGGGCAAAGAAAGAACTCTTTAGAGTTAAAGCAAGTGGTATACATCCTTGCCATTATGTTTTAAAATTTTAAAAAGCTCACAATGGTTTCCTTCAATGTACGATCTACTGATCCAATTAGTCATGGACACATTGGAAGCTAAAAGATATGACGTATCAGCAGGTGTTAAAGCACCGTTACGCAAGTTGAGACGCAAGCCTTCAGCAGTGCCGGAGGTGTAAGTCTGGGTCAGACAGATGTGTTCTGCTACTGACTGCCGAATAGTGTGATTACTGGTCACATCCATCCGTCACTTTGCGTTGGACAGATCGATGTTCAGTTTTTTATACTTTTATCACCTTCAAGAGATAGTCAACACGTCACCAGCAAGTTAAACGACGTAGCTTAATATCCGGAACGACTGAGATCCATCATCTGATGTCGATAGCCGTAAGCCATAAGCCCACGTACGAAACGTTTGCGATTACCTGGTACACTGAACGAGGAACAAGCGCTAATGTAACAATAATTCTATATTAAATATCTTTTTTATAATTCATCCTTATTACAAAATTGAAAAGGATACTTATGCAAAATTTCAGGACATTCTTTTTGCGGAATTGAATTAAAGAGGAGCTGGGGCAGATCAGATGATATAGTAACTAAGACAAGGGATGCATAACTTGGGAGTCATCGTTTGATAACCGGCAGAGGCAAGAGACCTTTCTCTTCTTTAGTGTACAGAAGTTCATGCAGTGACAAAACCTACGTTTTTGACGGGATCTATACGTTTTACCAAGGACCATCGTCGCGAGTGTTACGGGACGCTGTCCACGACACGCAGGTCAACTGCATTCTCTTGAGCAAGGGGCAATAGTAATAATATACAAAAAATCTTACAGTTATATTTTGATATTGGTAAGTAAATTATAAAAATTAAATTACATAATACAGCAATTAACTTTATGTTGAGGGCATTTTATCAGTAACCGAGCTTTATAGCAATTTTAAAAGAGTAATCGATTAGAAGCCCGAGTTTACAGCAAAACACCGAAACGCTTATTCCAGAATTTAATAAAACAGGACGTGCGTTACGATCAGCAGACATTTCACCTGACAGGCAACGATTTTGCAATGTATAGAAATCTGGTGTATACGCTGTATAAAGGCAGAAATTATACAAATTTGGAAAGACAATTCTTAAAAAGTGATGGTCAGTTCTAGGCTAAAATTTGGCGTTTCAGGTTTGTTGATTGCAAGTCACAGTGCGGAGGTAAGCATTCTTGAATTGTGTGAAGGCGATAACCTTTTAAAATATCGATATCGTCATTAAACAGACCAGAAATCCTTTGAGTGTAAGTTATTAAACGATAAACTTTTGATTAGTGGCGACGTGGTTTTTAGTTGGGTAAGAAGGAGGGGGAACAACTTTAACAATGCAAAATTCTATTCGGGAAGAAATAAAGAGTAGATTGAGGTCAGGAAATGCTAGCTATCATTCGATGCAGAATCTTTTGTCTTCCAGGTTTCTATCCAAGAAATTAAAGATTAAGATATATAGAACTATAATCTTGCCTGTTGTTTTGTATGGGTGTGAACTTGGTCGCTGACATTGAGGGAGGAAAGGAAGATGAGGGTGTTTGAGAATATGATGTTGAGGAGAATATTTGGACCTAGGAGGGACGAGGTAACGGGGGAATGGAGGAGACTGCATAACGAGGAGCTAAGTGATCTGTACTCCTCACCCAATAT
>Ga0131853_10007756_pt1 | contig 19473 bp, 12 predicted proteins | sample TergutLab28metaG_FD_92764 | JGI IMG/M metagenome (GOLD analysis project Ga0131853, IMG submission 92764) | Labiotermes labralis P1 segment gut microbial communities from Petit-Saut dam, French Guiana - Lab288 P1 (version 2) (version 2) | ecosystem: Host-associated > Arthropoda: Insects >... | reverse complement strand
GTTGAGCAGGCGCTTGTTGAAGCTGCTTTGTGGGAAGAAGTTAAGAATAGACTCAAAATGACAGCACTAAGCTTGTCGGGCGGGCAACAACAGCGTTTATGTATCGCTCGTGTGCTTGCGCTTGATCCGGAAGTCATACTTCTTGACAGACCGTGTTCGGGATTAGACCCGATTTCCACATCAAAAATCGAAGATTCATTAATACTATTAAAAGAGCGTTTTACAATAGTACTGACACCGCATAATCTCCAACAAGCCAGCCGCGTTTCAGATAGAGTTGCGTTCATGCTGTCAGGTGAGTTGATAGAAGAAGGCAAAAACGAAGACGTATTCTCAAACCCAAAAGACAAACGCACCAGCGACTATATAACAGGCAGATTCGGGTAGAAAAGCAAACTTGCCTCCCTCTTTGAGGGAGGTGCCGACGCTAGGAGGCGGAGGGAGTAAGGGCGGAGAAAAATCAAGAACATCAATTCCGAGTAACTCGCATTATTACCGGGTGTTTTATGTTTCACAAACGATAAAAATATAGCTACAAAGGAGCTTAAATAAAATGAAAACAATATATAGACCTCAAGGGGTTTGCTCGCAAGAGATGGAAATAGACACTGACGACGGTGTGATAACAAATTTGGTAGTCAAAGGCGGATGTCCGGGTAACTTGTTCGGCTTATCAAAGCTCGTAACAGGAATGAAAATTGACGACGCCATCAAGCAGCTGGAAGGAACCCCTTGCGGAAACAAAAAAACATCATGCCCCGATCAGCTGGCCAGGGCACTTAAAGAAATAAAAGGATAAATTAAAGGCAGTTAAAGGGGCGGCAACTTGCCGCCCGTCGTAGAGGGTGTCGTTTGCGGAGTCCGCTGAGGTGAGCATAGCTCGCCTTTTTGCTTTTATTTGCATGCTGTGCAGGCATTCGATTTGCACCTGCTAATCAATTGTCAGAACACTGTCCCTTGAAATTAACTCTACTCCCAATAGGGTCTTGGAGTGATAGTTTTTTCCATTTGTCATGAACCTAATTAAGTTTTCGACCGCAAAATTACCCAATATCTCTTTATTTACGTTAATTGTACTTAATGACGGCTCTGTAATCGTACAGAAAGGCATATCATCAAATCCCAGAAGAGAGAGATCTTCGGGAATCCGAATGCCCGCATCCTTCAAAGCTTTCATTGCGCCGAATGCGATAATGTCGTTGTCCGAGAAAAACGCAGTTGGAAGCTCTGGGTTCGTTGATAGATAGGTTACCATGTCTTTGTAAGCACCTTCGATTGTTGGATGCAGTGGAACGGTGTGGGCATAGTCGCACGAAAGATTCGAAGCGCTCATAGCCTTTGTGTAGCCTTCATATCTTTCGGAAAAGTTTTGTATATTGATTGAGCTTTTTAAGTATCCGATTTTACGATGCCCTCTTTCAATCAAATGGTTGACACCTATCAAAGCGCCACCGATATTATCAATTGCCACATAATTTGCAGGGATACCCAAATAGCATGTGTCCAGAATAAGGAGAGGTCGATCTATGCCTACTATGCTAAGCATATCCTCTCTTTGCATTTCTGTACCCAAGAGCAAAATGCCGTCAATAGCGTTGTCGTCACCATTTGCTCGGAGCATATCGGAGTCCAACTTTGTACTTGATATGGTCTTGATTGTTAGCTGATAGCCATTAATGCTGGCTTTGGACTCGATACCGGCTATTAGAGATTGGAAAAATGCAGTATCAGCGACTATTTGCGAATGCTTCTTATAAATGGTCAGTTGGATTGTGCCGCTGGATTTTGCTATGTTGCATTTAAGGGGGGAAATATTGTATCCGCTCGATTGCACAATTTTTATTATCTTTTCTCTGGTTGCTGTGCTGATGCCGGGTTTGTTGTTGATAACCATAGACACTGTCGCTGCGGATACGTTCGCTTCCTCGGCAATCTGTTTGATTGTAATTGACATTTTAATCACCTTTTATGTAAAAAAATAAACTGGTGTGACTTAGTATACACGATAAATTTACGTTTTTCAATAGATGAAATGAATTTGTTAAATCACTTTCGACATTTCCCTTTACAACCACAATTTTAATGAATGTTTTCGTAATAAAGCGAAGAAAATAGAGAAATGTTTAGTAGGAATTATATATTTACTAAAATTCTTAAGTGGGTGTGCAGGGTGGAAGCGCATGAAATGAAGTTGGGAAGGCACGGGATATAGGCAATGTGCACATAAAATCAGTAAACATTTGTGCTAAACAACAAAATTGACGTAATTAGTGAAATAATTAAGTTTTTCTATTGAAAAATGTAGATAGGAGATATATAATGTGGTCACTAATTCGTGGAATTAAGTAAATTCGTGAAAAAGGATGAGGAGGATTCATTATGAAGAAGTCTAGAGTTCTGTATTTGTTCCTGGCATTGGTAATGGTGTTTGCACTTGTGGCATGTCAAGCAGCACCGGCACCCGACCCTGAGCCTACAGAGGCCCCGGCCGAAGCAACACCTGCTCCCGCCGACACCCCTGAACCTGAGCCCGAGCCTGAGCCTGAACCCGAGCCTGAACCTGAGCCGGGTGAGGAAAGCAACCTAATCGTCATCATCACGCCTGCACATGATAATCCCTTCTTTTTGACAGTAGCAGTAGTAGCTGAAGCAAAAGCGCAGGAACTTGGTTATGAAACAGCAGTTTTTGTGCACTACGATGATCCGGTCAGACAAAATGAGTTGTTTAACACAGCTATTGCAATGAACGCAGCGGCAATTATCCTTGATAATGCAGGAGCGGACGCCAGCATTGAGCCGATTAGAAGAGCACTGGAGGCGGGTATCCCATCGTTCTTGGTAGATCGTGAAATCAATGAAGATGGTTTGGCGATATCTCAAATCGTTGCCAACAATTTCCAAGGCGCTCAAATTGTAGCTGAATACTTTGTTCAAGCCATGGGCGAAGAAGGTGAATTCATAGAGTTGGTGGGTCGGGAAACCGATACTAATGCCCATGTGCGCTCTGATGGTTTTCACGATATCATTGGCGAGTTTCCGGATATGGAGATGGTAGCACGTCAAACTGCAAACTGGGATCAAACCGAAGCTTTCTCCGTGACACAAGCACTCATTCAAGCTCATCCGAACATTAGGGGCATTATTGCCGGAAACGACACAATGGCAATGGGGGCATCTGCAGCTGTTCAGGCTGCCGGCCTTGAAGGAGTTATCGTTGTAGGTTTTGACGGTAGTAACGATGTCCGTGATTCGATTCTCACAGGAGAAGACGGCAGGGTGAGAGCAACCGGGCTTCAGCAAATCGCCATGATTACTGAAATGGCAGTTATACAAGCTGACTTATTCCTGCGAACCGGTAGCACCGGCGCACCCGAAAAACAATTGATTGACTGTCTCCTGATTTATGAAGGCAATGCGCATCTTCTGGATAACTTCGTATTCGGGGGCTAAACACTAAAATATTAATGGTTGGAATGGAACCCCGTAGTACTTGTATCTGTGGGGTTCCATTACATAACTCAGTAAAATGCAAGAGGTGGATGTATGGCTAATATGAAACGAATCTCGACATTTGCTTTGATTGTCTCGGTCTGTCTCTTGGCGACCGCGTGTGTGATTGTGCCAATTGACCCTGAAGCCGGAGATGGCGCAGCAGGTTCGGCGGTATTACAGGCAAGGGATGTGGAGAGCTATTTGGAAGATTATTGGGAGCCATATCTGCTTCCGGAAATATATGAGCGCAGAGTTGATTTGGTGACCTTGTTTCGTGAAGCAGACGCATCCGGATGGGAACATGTGGGTGAGACTTACGGTGAAATCAGAGGCGTCGGTGCAAGTTATAATTTCATTGTTTATGGCACTGCTGTCGTGAGGGAGACCAACACTGAATCAAGAAATGGGTTTATTGTTGTGGAGTTTGAAGGTCTGAACTCTTACGAGATACAAATTGCAATAGGTCCTGCCCTAACAGGTTCAGCGATTCGCGATTCGCTTAGGTTCGTTGACTTCAATCAGTTCGTAAACCAAGTGGATTTTGCTAATCTGGCAAGAGAATTGAACAGACTTGGCAACGAAAACGCACAAGAAAACATTGATTTATTTTCACTGGATGGAAAATCAATTGAATTTACAGGCGCTTTCACGGAACCCGGTGCCGGCAATGTCATTTCTATTATGCCTATTTTCATGGAGGTGCGATGAGAGATGAAATTAGACACTTCCAATGTTTGTTTTACCGCTGAAAAAATACGTAAGGTCTATCCCGGCACAATTGCATTGAATGATGTAGACTTTCAGATTGAAAGCGGCAAGGTCAACGTTTTGGTTGGAGAAAATGGTGCAGGCAAATCAACCTTGATGAAAATAATAGCCGGAATTGAGTCACCTACCGGTGGTGAATTATTTCTGAATGGAGAGCCGGTCAGCTTTAAAAACACGACTGAAGCCAGCGAGATGGGGATAGGCATAATACATCAGGAGTTGAGCTTGTTTCCAAATATGACGGTTACGCAGAATTTGTTTGTGGGCCGTGAAAAGATAAAAAACAAGACAATTGTAGATAGGAAGCTACAAAAAGAAATTACTGTAAAAGCATTGGAACAATTGAAATATCATATTGACCCCAACAGCTTAGTGAGCAACTTGCGCGTTGGTGCACAGCAGATTGTGGAGATTGCTCGCAATGTGGCGAAAGAAAATCTGCAAATATTGATTATGGATGAACCAACTTCGTCGTTAAGTGAAGCCGAGGTCAAAGTCCTGTTTGATGTTATTAATGACTTGAAATCAAAAGGGATTTCTATTGTCTACATATCACATCGTCTGGATGAAATCATGCGGATAGGGGACAATATAACAGTTTTGCGTGACGGGCACATTGTCGCAAATGATTCAGTCAAAAATATTACGATAGATTGGATTGTAGAACAAATGGTAGGCAGTAGTGTATTTGCGTCGGAAAAATCAGAAAAAACTGCTACCGATGAGGAGATTCTTCGGGTTGAAAAGTTAAGTCTGTTCCGAAATGGTCGTCATTTATATAAAGATGTGAGCTTTAACCTATACAAAGGAGAGGTATTGGGCGTTTATGGATTGCTTGGTGCCGGTCGGACGGAACTATTTGAAGCTATGATAGGCGATTGCCCGCCGGACTCCGGGGACATCTATTTTAAGGGCAAAAAAGATAAAATTAAAAATGTTTTAGGTCAGATAAAAAAAGGATTTGCTTTTGTACCGGAAGATCGTCAGCGAGAGGGTCTGGTACAAACAATGAATATAAAAAAGAACATCACGCTTTCCAGCTTATACGACTGTATGAAAGGTCCTGCCATAGCAAAGGGTCTGGAAAATGCTGCGGCTGACAAAATAGTCGGCGAAGTCAGCATAAAGACTTCAAATAAGGAATTGCCGATTCTTTCGCTGAGCGGGGGCAATCAACAAAAAGTGGTGATTGGAAAAGGGCTTTTAACCGCTCCTGAAATCTACTTGCTTGATGAGCCGACAAGAGGTATTGATGTGGGGGCAAAGGCTGAAGTTCATGGTATCATTGAGGCTTTGGCGAAGCGTGGGATATCTATTATAGTAATATCCTCAGAACTAAAGGAAATCATGGCTTTAGCAGACAGAATTATCGTCTTGGCTGCCGGAGTCAAAACCGGCGAGTTGTCGGGAGATGAGATAAGCGAGCAGGCACTTGTAGAACTTTCGTCTGCATCCGCAATAAAAACAGCGAATGAGGAGGCTTCCTATTAATGTCTGAATTGATGAAATCCAAACAATTTTCCGGTTTTATTATGTTCGTCCTGAAATTCCGTACATTCATTGCTCTGATTGCACTTGTTATATTTTTCAGTTTTACCGCCCCTAACTTTTTGCATCCACAAAGCCTTTTGATTATTGTAAGGCATGTTGTGCTATTCGGCATTTTAGCCATTGGAATGACCTATGTCATAACCACTAGCGGGATTGATCTTTCGGTGGGTTCAGTAGTCGGGCTGAGCGGCATGATAGCAGGTGGTCTGATTAGAGAAGGCCTCGTATTGCAGGCGTTTGGATACACGGTTTATTTCAGTATTCCTGTGGTAATCTTGCTGACTTTGGTCGTAGGTATGGCTGTTGGGTTTGTCAACGGTATTATCATTACAAAGTTCAACGTTGCCCCTTTTATTGCAACACTTGGGACAATGTATGTTGCCCGGGGGCTTGCATTACTCCGTTCCGGTGGTGCTACGTTTCCGCATCTTGTAGGTAGCCCCGAGCTGGGTAATACAGGCTTTGGTCTCTTGGGCAGGGGTGTCTTTCTGGGGCTTCCTGTAACGATTTGGATTTTTATCGGTATTGGTCTCTTGGCGGCGTTCATATTAAAAAAGACCCCTTTGGGCTGGCATATTTTAGCGGTCGGCGGAAATCAAAGATCGGCTGGTTTGTCAGGTGTCAATGTGGATAGGGTCAAAATATATGTGTACATGTTCTCCGGCCTTTGTGCTGCAGTTGTCGGATTGATTGCTACATCGGAGCTTATGGCGGCGCATCCCGCTACCGGTGCAACTTGGGAATTAAATGCGATTGCTGCCGCAGTTTTGGGTGGAACCAGCATGTCGGGAGGAATCGGAAACATTGGTGGTACAATCGTAGGCGCTTTTGTAATCGGCGTCTTAAACGATGGCATGATCATGAGCGGCGTCTCATCTTTTTGGCAACAAATTATTCGAGGAACGATTATTGTAGCCGCCGTTATGATTGACCAGTTCCAACGGAAATTACAGGCCCGACTGGCACTTGAAGAGAGGAAAAAATGAGGAGGGTATTCTAATGGTTAGAATCGGTTTTGCACCCACACGAAGAAGCATTTTCAGTGCGCCGGATGCGGTTAAATACGCAAATCTCACCCGTGACCGGTTGAGAGAACTTGGTGTTGATATTGTCGATATTACAGAATTTAATGAAGAGGGACTTTTGTACAATGATGCGGACATGCAAAAAGTTGCAGCCAAATTTAAAGCTGAACAAATTGATGGATTATTTGTACCGCACTGTAACTTTGGCACGGAATATATCGTAGCAAGACTGGCGAAAGAACTTGGGCTACCTGTTTTGCTGTGGGGACCGCGGGACGAGCGACCGGACGAAAACGGTATTCGCTTGCGTGATACACAGTGTGGACTGTTCGCTACAGGCAAAGTGTTGCGGCGCTTTCGGGTCCCATTTACTTATCTAAAAAATTGTCGTTTGACCGATCTCGCCTTTGCGCAGGGAATCGAACGGTTTTTGGCGATTTGCAATACGGTCAAAGCTTTTCGAAACACTCGTATTTTGCAAATATCTACTCGCCCCTATGATTTTCTGACGACCATGTGCAACGAAGGGGAACTTTTGGAGAGATTTAACATACAACTTTCGCCAATACCTATGCCGGAACTGACAGCGGAAGTGAATGCCGTGAAAACAGAAAAGAGCAGAGTTTTCGAGACAATCGCACATATCACAGCAAATATGGAAGTCAAGATTAAACCGGATGAGTTAGAAAACGTTGCGGCATTAAAGGTTGCCATGCAGAGCCTTGCGGACAAATACGGTTGCAACGCTATCGCCATACAATGCTGGAATTTTCTCCAGAATGAGCTGGGTATTATGCCTTGTGCCGCAAATGCACTTTTGACGGATGAAGGATTACCTGTTGTATGTGAAACGGATATTCATGGTGCAATTACTTCAATTCTCGTACAAGCTGCCGGAATGGGCAAGGCTACCTCATTCTTCGCCGACTGGACGGTGCGTCATCCTGATAATGAAAATGCAGAGCTGTTGCAACATTGTGGTCCCTGGCCACTTTCCGTTGCGCAAACTAAGCCGGTGTTAGGCTATCCGCTCGCATTCAAACATCCGGGCGCAGTAGAGGCTCTAGCAAAATCCGGGGATGTTACCCTTGTCCGATTTGACGGCGACAATGGTGAATACTCTTTGTTGCTGGGGAATGCCAAGGCGGTTGACGGACCGTATACTAAAGGCACATATATGTGGGTCGAAGTTGAAAACCTTGATAGGCTGGAAGATAAGGTCGTTTGTGGACCGTATATCCACCATTGCACCGGCATACACGGCGATATTGTTCCCATTTTATATGAGGCATGTAAGTATATCGGAGTGACACCTGATTTATACGATCCAATAGACGAAAAAGTTAGGGCATGTATCAGGGGGGAGGATGTCTGTTGAACTATAACGAACTAACCGCAAAATCATTCGCTTTGCGCCGTGATGTACTTGACATGATCTATCGGAGTAAAGGTGGACATTTTGGTGGAGATTTCAGCGTTATGGATATTCTTGTCACCCTTTACAACGCGCACATGAATGTTTCGCACCAAATGATGCGTGACCCAAATCGTGACAGATTTGTATTGAGTAAGGGGCATACTGTTGCAGCGCTTTATGCTGTGCTCTGCGACAGAGGTTTTTTTTCAAAATCCGATCTGGAAACATTTTCGCAATATGGTTCAAAATATATTGGGCACCCAAACAATGAGGTCAATGGGATTGAAATGAATTCAGGCTCATTGGGACATGGACTTTCGATCGGTGTCGGAATGGCACTCGCGGGAAAAATGGATGAGGCGGACTATCGGGTCTATGTGGTCATGGGTGACGGGGAATTGGCAGAGGGCTCTGTATGGGAGGGCGCAATGGCGGCAGGTCACTACAAACTCGATAATCTCACAGCGTTTGTTGACCGCAATGGTTTGCAAATATCCGGCTCTACGGAGACCGTTATGACTCAGGAAAGCCTTTTTAATCGCTGGACAGCTTTCGGCTGGAACGCAATCGAGGTGAACGGTCACGATTTTAAAGCACTTGACGAAGCTGTCAAGCAGGCAAAGGTCTGCAAAGGTAAGCCCACAATGATTATTGCCAATACAATCAAAGGTTTTGGATATTCTGAGGCAGAAGCTCAAGCCGGCTGGCATCACAAAGTCCCAAATGCGCTACAGTATGAAGCGGCGACAGCCGAACTAAAGCGAAGGGAGGCTTCCGCAAGATGAATGTGATTCCAAACCGTCAGGTCATATGTGACGTTCTGATGGAACAAGGTAAGAAAAACAGTGATATTATCGTGCTTTGCAGTGACTCAAGGGGATCTGCATCTCTGGCGTCCTTTGCAAAGGAATTGCCCAAGCAGTTTGTTGAGGTAGGTATCGCAGAACAAAACATTGTCTCTATTGCGGCAGGGCTTGCGTCTTGCGGAAAAAAACCATTTGTCGCATCACCTGCATGCTTTCTCTCGACGCGAAGTATGGAGCAAATCAAGGTTGATGTGGCATATTCCAATACCAATGTTAAACTAATCGGCATAAGTGGCGGTGTTAGCTACGGTGCTTTAGGAATGACGCATCACTCTGCGCAGGATATTGCGACAATGGCATCTATTCCCGGTATGCGTGTATATTTACCCGGCGATAGATTTCAGACTAAAATTTTGTTTGAATCATTAATAAAAGATGAAAAGCCCGCATATATTCGTGTCGGACGCAATCCGGTTGCGGATGTTTATAGCGAAAAGAGTGTACCATTTTCCCTTGACAAAGCAACATTACTCCGAGATGGCAACGATATCACAATTATAGCCTGCGGCGAATTGGTTTCAACTGCAAAAGAAGCGGGGAAACGTCTGTCTGACAAGGGCATATCGACCCGCGTACTCGATATGTATTGCTTGAAGCCGATTGATTCGACTGCAGTTGTCAAAGCGGCAAAAGAGACAAAGGCGATTATTACGATTGAAGAACATAGTGTAATTGGCGGCATGGGAGCTATGGTCAGTCAGATTGTGGGGAGCGTAAAGCCGATTTTCGTGCGGAATATGGCATTGCCGGACAGCCCTGTGATTACAGGGGCATCCCAAGAGGTGTTTGATTACTACGGACTAAACGTTGCGGGTGTAGAAAAAATAGCTATTGAATTAATGGAAGGTGTCTGAATATCCGATAAGGATGCCGAATAGAGGAATGGTGTTGATAAAACATGTCTGAACAATTTATTTTAGGTATTGACCAAAGTACATCCGGAACAAAAGCCCTGCTGTTTGATGGCATGGGGACATTGGTTTGTCGCTATGATCTGCCGCACTGTCAAATAACAAATGACAAGGGTTGGGTGGAACATGACCTGATGGAAATTTACAACAACACTGTTGCGGCGGTAAAAGGAGTCATTCAAGAGTCAGGTATTGATAAATCTCAAGTGGTCGGTGTGGGGATCAGCAATCAGCGTGAGACGGCGGGCGTATGGGATAAGAGTACCGGCATGCCTATATACAATGCGATAGTGTGGCAATGTGCAAGGGGCGAATACATTTGTGAACGAATTGCGGCAGCGGGTTGGTCGGAGAGGATAAGGGATATCACGGGACTACAGCTGTCGCCATATTTTTCGGCAGCCAAGATCGCTTGGATTATCGAGAATATAAAAACGGAGAGCAGGACTCTCTGTGCGGGCACGATTGACAGTTGGCTGATTTATAAACTGACGGGTGAATTCAAAACGGACTATTCAAATGCCTCGCGTACCCAGTTGTTTGACTTGAAATCCTTGCAATGGAGCGAGGGGATCTGTAGAGCGTTTGGTATTGCCCCATTTGTTTTGCCACAGGTGTGCGATTCCGATTCATGTTTTGGATACACAGATTTTGACGGATTTCTTGACAGACATGTTCCTGTACATGCAGTTATGGGAGACTCTCACGGAGCATTATTCGGGCAGGGCTGTCATGAGCCCGGCATGATGAAGGTTACATACGGCACAGGGTCGTCCATTATGATGAATATTGGCGAAGTGCCCCTGTTCAGCGATAAAGGCCTTGTGACGTCTATTGCATGGGGAGTGGGCGGTAAGGTGGAATATGCCATGGAGGGCAACATAAATTATACAGGAGCCGTCATGAAATGGGTTGTGGATGATCTGGGTCTGATTGAATCATCGTGGCTGGCATCGGAATATGCGGAAAAAGCAAATCCGGAAGACGAAACCTATCTTGTTCCGGCTTTTAGCGGACTCGGTGCACCGTATTGGGACAGCAAGGCGCGGGCGATCATTTGTGGAATGAGCCGCACAACCGGAAAAGCAGAACTTATAAAGGCAGCGCAGGAGTGCATTGCATATCAGATTGCCGATGTAATTAAGTCCATGTTAGCAACGGCCGATTTTGTTGGAGATGCCCTACGCGTTGATGGCGGTCCTACAAAAAGCAAGTTTTTAATGCAGTTTCAAAGTGATATTCTAAAATTACCCGTAGTGGTTCCGGTACAGGAGGAACTTTCGGGAATCGGTGCATCATATATGGCCGGAATTGCACTCGGAATCTACGACAAAGACAGCATTTTTGCTAATTTACAGAGGACACAATTCTTGCCGTCTATGCGTGATGAAATCAGACAAAAAAAATACGACGGCTGGTTGAAAGCCGTCAACATGGTAATCAATAATAGCTAATATATAGGGCTGATAATGGCCAAGTCATATAACAATGCAATAGAGCAATTTTCCGCCTGTATATAAAAATTAATAAGGGCAGGGAACGGCGTTTTCCCGCAAAAGAACAGCGCCGTTCCCGAAAGCAGCACCCGAAGGCGCTACGAGTGTGATTATATCATATCGTAACCGCTCTTTCAAGTGTTGCCGGATGCAAGACTAAACGAAGGGAGTGGTTTTTTACTATTTTTACTATCTACAAGCAGTCGAAAGGTTTTATAGCAGTAAGAACAAACGATTATCTAAATTATGAGGAGGTTTTGCATGAAAAAGCAATCAATGAAGCAATCGTTACGAAGAATTTGCAGTATTCTATTGATGTTGATAATGATTTTTGGTCTTGTTACGGTGCCTGTGGGCGCACAAGAGCAAGAAGGAAATGATGGCACTATTGATGATGTAGTATACGCAGAAGCAACAGAGGCAGGGCAAGCCTTGCTTGCTCGCTCCGGTGGACCCGTAATTGAAAACGTAAGAGCATATAGCGCTACGGACGTAGCAGGTGGACTTGCCTTGACTGCGAACCCCGGCGAAATGGTGGTTATTTATGGAGAAGTCAGTGATGCTAATCATCCTGATGGCGTTATTACGCCCCATTACTGGAGTGGCGTTTACCAAGGTGACTTCGGACTATTTCCGCGAGGGACACTTGGGTATGACTTCATATGGCGACAAGGGGATGCAGGCACCTATGACGGTGATGTCAGCATCAGAGTAAGAACCGGACAAAGCTATGCGGGTGCCGGAGCTACACGTCGCCGTGCGGCAGCGGCGAGTGCGTCATTTACTGTTCCTGCAGACGCACAACCCGGTGAAACGATTGAGATTATTTTTGAAGTAATTGACGATGGCGACCCAAGAACCGGTGACACTGAGCATGTAATGGTCACGGTGGGATATGCCACACCTAGTGTCTATCCGCAGGTAATGTATATCAGTACCTATGGTGCAGGTCCGCACGCAGAGCAGCTTGCCATAAGTCTGGGGGACGGACCAAACCGGGCAAACCATGTTACCATTGATATCGGTGACAATGGCAGTGATTTCGGTATCTTTCGTCCCAGTGTTCGTGTCGACTCGGATTTTCGCATCGTTGGTCATATGCCGGGTATTGTCGGAGTCAGCACACCGTCACTGACAGATGACGGCGTTATTACCGTGAGCGCTGTAGGTAATGGCACGGCATATATCGTACTTAGATTTTATGATGAATTTAGCAATTTCCTGGAAGATATTCACTATCGCGTAATGGCTGTTGAGTCGGAGCATTACGCAAATATGGAGTATTCACGGTTAAGTGTACAAGAAGCTGTAGATCTTGCGCACATGCGCAGAGTTGAGCTTGATAGACTTCATTATTATCCGCGTTACATCGCCACCACTGACATCGAAACAGATGACATGAATTCTATGGTCAGATTACTTTTATATACGAATGAAATTGACCTTGTGGGGATTGTCTACTCATCCGCTACTCATCACTGGCGTGGTGACGGTGAAAGACTGTTTACCGGTGGGGCTGCACTGCATCCGATGGTTCAATATCGATGGATGGGCTCGCAAGGATATCAGGCTATGGTTGAAACGTACCGGTTGGTGCAAGAAAACCTACAGTCGTTTGACTCCCGTTTCCCCGATGCCGACTATTTGAGGGATATGATCTTTGAAGGCAACATTGCTGTAGTAGGTGATATGCTTGGTCCTACGGAGGGATCTGATCTTATCGTGCGCACACTGCTTGATAAAAGGGATACTTCTCCGGTCGTACTCACCTCGTGGGGTGGCTCTAACACAATCGCCCAAGCGCTACAGACAATTGAAGAGATGTATAGCGGTACTCCTGAGTGGGCTGAAATTCAACAGTGGGTTTCAGACAGAGCGATTATTTACAATATCGGCACCCAGGATCCCTCTACCAATGAATATATCATACCTTATTGGCCGGATGTTACGCTGATTGTGAATACCAATTTCACATCAGTGGCATTCAATCCATCTTTACACGCAAATACACCGGCTTCTCGGGAATTCTATCTGCGAGATGAGTTCCACCTGAGACACATTATGTACCGTCCGATTACACAGCACTATCAGGTGTTTAACGATGGTCTCAATCTGATGAATATCTCGTGGGATGCAAATGATGCACCGACACCTGAGGAACTGGCAGACGGTCCCCGGCAACTGCGCCTTGCTCGTGGTGCAGCTGATGCGGGCATCTACGGTCATGTGGAGCCAACGATGGGATGGTATCCGCGATTCCTTCGGAACGTCCTGATACACAACAATTTCGGAAGGCAAGGGCTTAACAGCGGAACACCTGATAACTATGATTTGCGTGGTGGTGGCACTGCCGCTCAAGTTGGGTTGATGGGTGAGTGGGTTCCGGCTCCTTGGCGCATAGGTGCAAGGATGCATAGGCTTATTTGCCCCATTGCAGATTACAGATGGTATGAATTCGGCGAACCACAGCATGAGGACTTCGGCAACCCACGCCTCATTTCCTCGTGGAACTTTGGAAATGCCGCACGCAACCCAAATAATTTCCCGGGAATCTATTACTTCTATTCTGAAGGAGATTCTCCGTCATTCTTCCATGTTATGGAAACAGGACTTAGAAGCATAGAATGTCCGAGTTTTGGTGGATGGGGCAACCGATTTGTGAGGTCTACTGCTCCGGTGCGAGGTAATGACCATTGGATCAGTGCGACAGGCGCGGTTGCGGACCATGTTCCCGATTGGGCACATACATCAGCTCCGACTGTCGGTCAACGCGGTTGGTGGGCACAGCAGCGTTGGCTTCCCGAAATTCAATATGACTGGTCGGCTCGTATAACATGGACACTTGATGTATCGGAACTGAGACCGGGAGAGCGACACAACCGTCATCCGGTAGTCGGAATCGATGGCGATCTTGATAGATATGTAAAAGCCGGCGATACTGTTACATTAATTGGTACAGCCACGGACCCTGATGGCGATGAACTTGAAATCAGTTGGTGGCGATACTGGGAAGCTGACACCTATGAAGGCAGACCTGTTGCTAATCGCGATTCTGCCTTTGCTGATGAGAGCATCGCTATCACAGTAAGCAGCGATGGCCTACAAGCAAGCTTAGTGGTTCCTGAGGATGCACAACCGGGCGACACCATTCACATCATTTTTGAAGTCACCGATGTGGCACCGGACGGAGTTAACTATTTCACACCGCTTACCAGGTATCAACGTGTTATCCTTACTGTGGAGAGTATCATCGAATTCACCGACGACAGTGCCGGTGGCGAAATGACCGTCAGTCCCGGCGAATTTGCTACCATGACAGCACGGTTCAATGACTCTGAAATCGTTGGCAATCGCGGCGTCAGATGGCGTCACGACTATACAAGGGGTTATGACGGCTTGATTCCCATGGATTGGTTTAGGCCTCACAATCGTGAATCCGGTGAGATATCAACGAGCAGAATCATGGTTCCGTTTGACGCAGTGGAAGGCGATAGAATTTATATCATATTCGAAGTGATGCCCACTGCTGCATGGACAAACAGAGGCGGTCATGACGCGTGGATGGCCTTGCCTGAAGCAGATCGGATTGTGGCATATGATACTTTGGTCATTATAGTGGGTCCGAACAACATTCCGACTACGTCAGAGTCTGCACTTTACATCACCACCGGGCAATCAGATACATTTACTGTGGATTTGGGTGCAGGAACGAACAGAGCAGCCTCTGTTACAATTGTCAGTAGCGACCCATCGGTTGTAACGGCTAGCCCTACCACGCTGACTGATGACGGAACCATTACCCTAACCACTGTAGGCTCCGGCACGGCACGTCTGTTGCTTACCTTTACGTATGAGGACGGACGAGGTACCCGTGACGGCGATCCCACGGAGATACATATGCGTGCAATGTCTATTGACTCTGACAGATATGCACACATAGGACCTTCGTTATTGACACCGCAGGAAGCAGTTGCGCTGGCAAATGAAAGCCGCAGACCGGGCTTGCCACGCTATCTCGCCACGACAGACAACGAAATTGATGACATGGCGACATTTAACCGCTTGCTCATGTATAGTAACGAAATGGATATTGTCGGTCTCGTGTACTCCAGTGCTGAATGGCGTTGGGCAGGCACCGATGGAAGAGAAGTTCACTTATCCGGCGGAGCGAATCAGCAACGCTTTGGCACATCTTTCCGCTGGTTGGGTGCGCAAGGCATGCAGATGCAAATCGAAGCCTACAGGCTGGTAGTGGATAATCTCAATACCAACAGACAACCCGGTTCGCCGGAATTTGCAGACCCGGATTACCTGCGTGACATGGTATTTATCGGAAATATCGAAATAGAGGGTTGTATCAGGTTCGCAACCCCCGGTTCTGACCTCATCAAATATACTCTACTCTGTGAAGAGGACGACTCTGAACTGTGGCTGAGTGCATGGGGTGGGACAAACACAATTGCTCGTGCTCTTAGATGTATCCGGGAAGAGTTCAACCCTGCATTTGGCGGTAGCTTAACCGCAGAGGCATGGGATGCGCTTTACAACAGAATCATCGAACAAACCCGCCTGTATATCATTCTTGACCAGGACGACAGCTATGATGTGGAAATCGTAGCCTACTGGCCGGATCTGGAGACGATAAACAACAGAAGTCAGTTCTGGACATTTGCGTACCAGTGGATGGCGAGAACTCCTTCGGCAATACGACCATATCTGAGCGGGGAAATGGTAAGACCTCATATCATTGATATTAACAGCCCCTTGTTGTATCACTATCTGCTAATTCGCGACGGTCACAATATAACAAGAAGGTTGTGGGATCCCGCACCTAACATGGAAGCAATCGGCGTTCATACTCCCGGTGTAAATCCAGATGGTGATTTGCATGCTCCTATGGGTTGGGCCCCTGAGTTCGTCAGCAGTCCAACCGCAGTCATCGGTAGCGCAGATTATTTGGCGGGGCTGATTGGCAGAGTAGAAGCTCCTTGGCCATTAGGGCAAGGCCCGACAAACTGGCTCACTGACTTTAACGATCCCAGATGGTGGGAGTGGGGAGAGACCGGCAACGAGCATCGCGGTCATCCGAACAGACAGGCGACCGGCGCCAATGCACACCCACCGTTTAGCTTTATCTCAGAAGGGGATTCGCCTACGTTCTTCCACATATTAGATGTTGGATTGAGATCCAGTGAGAACCCATCTTGGGGAGGCTGGTCAGGACGTATGGAGCAGAATACATGTCCTGTGAGTGGCGACGTACCTCTTCCCGCGCTGTGGTCTGACATTCATCGTAGCTTTACACCACATGTCACTAGCCCGGGCGGAACATTTTCTAATCCTCCGGGGAATGCTGCGGCCCAAGTATTAGCAGGTCATATTGTAAGTGACTATGTACCCGCACATTTACACAATGGGGAAGTTGTCACTGCGCATTGGCAAGGGTCGGCAATTTCACGCTGGTTCCCCGCAATACAAAACGACTGGTTTGCGCGTTCGCTCTGGACGATTGCCGCAGAGGACCTACCGGATGGACGTAGACACAACCATGCACCGATAGTTGGGGTCACCGGAGACCTTGACAGATACGTATTGCCGGGAGAAACAGTTAATCTGGTCGGTACAGCCACAGATCCCGATGGTGATACACTCAATATTACATGGTGGCATTATGTCGAAGCGGGCTCCTACAGAAGAGCGGATGTGGTTGCCGCAACGCATCCGAACGACTTTGTTCCTCAAAGTACAATCGTAATTGCCACAGCCAATACATTAAGTGCGAGTCTGGTGGTTCCTGTGGATGCACAGCTAGGTGATACAATCCACATCATTTTAGAAGTTACTGATGTAGCGCCGGCTGATGTTACACTGTTTACGCCTCTAACTCGCTATCAACGTGTTGTCCTTACAATAGGTGAAGAAGGCGCACAAACAGTAGTCCTTACACCGGATACAGTTACGGTCAACGACGCAAACCTCATAGTCACATCAACTGTCAGTGGCACAGCGGAGAGCGAAATTACGCTTGACACGAGTGCATTACCGACAGGCGTTACAGCAACAGTAAATCAAGAGAGCGGTGTGATTACTGTAACAGGTGTCCGACCTGCGCACGGACAAGAAGCAATCACCGGAACTTTTGAAGTTGAAGTGACTCGTGGAGGTGTAAGCGAAATACTTGAAGTAGTTGTAAATCTGACACCTCTGTTACAAGTGCCACCACAACAGACTTTCGTGGTACGCTTCATGCGGAACACAAGTCCGACAGACAATAATGTGATTCATCAAGAACAGGTGCAAAGTGGCAACACTGTTTCACGACCTGCAGACCCAACTCGCGTCGGCTATGAGTTTGTCGGGTGGACAACAGATCGTGCAGGCAATAACACATTTAACTTCAACACAATTATTACAGCAAATATAGATGTGTTTGCTCAATGGGAAGAAGAGTATGAAGATGTTCAAACCCACACATGGTTCATGATGGGGCGTGTCGGTGGTAATTTCGTTCCCTCAGGCAATATAACTCGTGCGGAGGTAGCGACCATGCTGGTTCGGACTATGATTCCTGAGTACGACCCGGCGCTGCCACCTCCCAGCGGAATGCCGTTCCCTGATGTAAGAGCTAACGACTGGTTCTTCGGATATGTATCTTGGGCATATGATGCAGGATTTATAGAAGGACGTCCTGACGGAAGCTTTGACCCGAGAGCTCGCATTAGCAGGCAAGAAGTGGCGGCGATGGTGGCACGAGCCACCGGTGTAGATATTCTGCCGGTGGGCGAGTTCTCGAGTGTTGATGCAGACTTGATTTCGACTTGGGCACAGGATTATGTATACACCGTATATCGCCAAGGTTGGATGATAGGTAACACACGAAATCAATTGCAACCCAGACGATCCATCACAAGAGCGGAGACGGCGGCAGTATTCTTCCGTGTGTTGGAGCGAGGAGTCACAAATGCGGACAGCTTGGTAAATGTTGCTGATGACTTGCGGATATTCCCGGATGTGGCATACTCAAGATGGTACTACTATTATGTTATTGAAGCCAGCCACACACACGAGTTCATCATGGAAGATGATGTAGAAATCTGGGTATCTGTGGAGCTGCCCCCGGGAACCCCCTAAACAAACCTACACCATACCGGCAAATCATGATTAGATGATGAACCGATAAAAGATGCGCGCCCCCTTTGCCGATTGCAAAGGGGGCGCGTCAGTCAAATGAATAATTGTTATGTAAAGGCGAACATGGATCGCCATTTTGCCTTTCGATTATTTAGAATACGATGCACTAATTCAACCAAACCGCAGCGAACCAGTTTTCTTGCTCATCTTCGGTTCTTAGAACCTCGATGGGCAAGTTTTGTTTTTTGACTGTTGCAAAGACATCGATACCTACGCTGTGAAATGCAGGGCGTGCCTTTCTTACAAATCTGCAATCCTCACTGGTTGCTCCTGCGCATGTGGCGCATAAAGCACAGTCTGACATAGAAAAAGCCATAACATCACCGTCGAAGAAAGCTTCTTTTTCAACTGCAAATGAAGCCTCTTGTGCGATGGCTTTGTTGGGGGAGTGGATAATCAATACATGCTTATACTTTCTGAGCAATTCTTCCCACTTTTCGGTAGAGAGAAAACCTTGCTTTGATGGGCATGTACACCCCTTGCCCCAATCACCACACCCAAACATACACTTGAGTATAGTTCTGCTGTCAAAAACAATATCATCAGGTGTAACAGCAACAACATTTGTCGCCCCGAGGGATTTTGCTAAATCTATGTATTTTTGCATATGTATGTTCTCCTCGCGTTCTATGTTACAGGCTTTTTGAAGCCGTCTTTTAGTGCCACTGCTCGGTTAAATACAGGCTTGCCGGGTGCTGAATCCTTATTATCAACTGCAAAATAACCTAGCCGCAGGAATTGGAACGCTTGCGGTGC
>Ga0131853_10007753_pt1 | contig 19473 bp, 9 predicted proteins | sample TergutLab28metaG_FD_92764 | JGI IMG/M metagenome (GOLD analysis project Ga0131853, IMG submission 92764) | Labiotermes labralis P1 segment gut microbial communities from Petit-Saut dam, French Guiana - Lab288 P1 (version 2) (version 2) | ecosystem: Host-associated > Arthropoda: Insects >... | reverse complement strand
TAATACATCCATCCTCAGGAGCTTGCGACTTATTTGTTGAGTTATTTCATGGGTTGTATTGCTCTGGTTCGATGTGTATTGGTGTTACGTTGTGGTTTGGCTGGGGTGGTGTGGTATCCGGATACAGGTTAAAGCAGTGCTTCAGCTTGCATCGAACCAGAGCAATACAACCCATGAAATAACTCAACAAATAAGTCGCAAGCTCCTGAGGATGGATGTATTAACATCCGAAACATATTGAGCATTAAATAATGAAATAAAGATGCAAGTGTCATCAAGTTGGTCTCTTTTTATTCAACTATTAAATCAAACATTTTACACATAGACTGCTTTCATAGGTAGTTTATAACTTCTTATAATAAAACCAAATAGATGCACTAATTTATAATTTATAACTCTCAATATTAACAGCTATTTTTTCCTCAAAAACAGCATTAAAATTGTGGTTTTTGTAATGAAGAAATTTTGTGTAAACTGGAAAGCAGGGACTTCAGGTTGTGCGTCATATACACGAATTTCAGACTTAAAATGATGAAGGAAATTAATTTAAGTCTTTTATAAAATCTATTGATATTTATATCCTAAAATCATTATCACTCGGTCACAGACACCACGCTCTTATATTATCTGCCACATAATTTATTAGTGGAAATGTGCTAATAATTTTGTGGAAACTAATTCCATGAATATATTGTGTTACATTTCTCTTCATTTAAAGCCTTGCTTTTAGGCATTACTCATCTTCACTTACCTAGAACACACTGGTTTCTGTGCGCACAACTGCTTCAATATTTAAAACCATTAATTTTTCCTCAACAGTTTGTGTTTTCTTCAGACTCTCAGAACGAACGACGTTTATTTCCGTAACTTTAATTAGCATTTCCCTATGATCTAGAGGCAGTGGGTTTACTGCGCGGCAGACGGTAACTTTAAGTGTCTGATTGACAAAATTGTTATGAAGTGTAATGCAAATTTACTGTGTCAGGGTTGCGTTATCTACGACGAATCCTCTTCATATTCATTAGATTATGTCCCGTTTAAATGAATTCCATGATTTAAAGGATTAATACGCCTGTATAAATATGCTTACTTTTGTGACGTTGTATTCAGCTTGGTTTCTACACGATAAACTTCTTCTCTTTTCGAAGGTAATGGTAGATTTTCCGTATAAACCACAAAAAGGCGTATTGGGGATTTAGATTTATAGCTCCACTCGTTCTTAACCTCGAAAAGAGTTGAAGTTGAATGGTAAAACTCACGATCCGGCGTCTTACCCTATGTAAAAAAACCGGTACACTTTGAATAGGAGGCTGGAAGGATTTCAGAGCCTATCTGGACGATTTTAGAAAAGGGAAAATTCCTTGCCACTGCGGTAGTTCGAACACCGGACAGTCCAGCCCGTAGGAAGTCGTGATACCGGCTGTGCCATCCCGGCTTCTGCTATATTAAAAACTTCACAAAAAGAACCCTTCAGTTATACGAAGGTAATTTGGTATTTTCCTACGTAAATATACGCCAGTCGAATAGCTTTAAGGAAAATCGAATAAGCCGAAAATAAATATGACATTTCCCTGACATCTGAGGTATGTGCATAACTAAAATATTACACAGAATCTTACACTAGAATAATCGAGAGTAACAGTTCACAAGTTGTGAGGACTTCTTATGCACTTCAGTTATGATACTTTGGGAGGGAGATTTTGTAAAATATTCTAATTGAATCTGGTGTGCTCATGAAAATAATTATGTTCGTCAAAATATTAAATGAGAATAGAATAATTTAGAACCCTCTTATAGTAAAGTGCGGATGTCTGAACATTTATCTGATGTATCAGAAAACTCTGCAGAAAGAGCATAACTTACCGACATTGCTTTTAACTTTCTCGTCGCATATTTTGGTAAGTTCAAATAAAAAAAGTAGGGCCTGAAATTGATTGGTGGTGGTGGAGGTGAGGGGGGAGGGGTGACATCAGCATCTGGTTTATGCCCAGTAATATTTTTCTTCATGTTTTAGTATTAAGTTCTTAGCCTTTTAATTCCCAGCAGTTATATCATGAAAACACCACGTTTAAGGTTCAGAAAGTCTACCCCGTGTCCACAGAGTGCACTGTGTATGCGTTTTGAATGGATCTGAGAACAAACAGCGACTTTTTCTTTATGCAGTATTAAAAGAGTGCTTGTTGTAAACGAAACTAACTCAAATAGTCTGTAAATAAGAAGTCTGGTGTAGAAGTGCTCGTAAATGCAGAGACAACGAAGAACTTTTTCCCCTATCGTCTCTATTATGCAGTACAAATTGTAACAAGAGAAATGTTACGAATCTTTAGAATATGTGAAAATTTTCAAATATTTACGGACGACAGTAATAAAAAAAATGCATGAAGGTTGAAATTAAACACAGAAAAAAGTCGAGAAATGTTGGATACTGTTCGGTTCGGAATTTCTTGGGGGTTTTATGGTCTTTTGTGTATGGGTGTGAAAATTTGACATGTTGCGAAAGAACAAAATTCTTCTTTAACGGCACGATGCCCCCCCCCCAAAAAAAAATATTTGCCCCAGAATGAGAGAGACTAACAGGAGTTTTTAGAAACCTACATAATGAAGAAGACCGTGGTGATTTGTAATCTTTACAACATATTATTTTTATGACTATTATTACTAAGTGCATTTGAGTTTCCACGCTATGGCCATAGTCCTTACACTGGTACAGACAAAACAAATAAGAATAAATATACATATGGTAACTAACCCTTTAAAAGCCGAATTAAATCCCCTCTGCAATTTGCTGGCATTATTAGGAGCTCACCATATTATCCACGTTAGCAGGATAAGGGTTAAATTACGGAGAATGAGTTGAGCGCCAAATGTGGCAAACATAAGACAGAAGCAAGATAAATTAATTTAGGGCTTTGATGATGAATCTTGAAGGAGAGTGACAACTAGGAATCCCAAGTCTTAGATGAGAGAATAATATTAACACGGATTGGCGTGGACTCGATTCATATGGTCTAGGACTAGAACATGGGTGTCTTATTGTAGAACACGGTAATGAAACTTTGGGTTTGTAGCTGAACATCTCTTAGCTCCCGAATAGGGCACCTGCTCCAGAAAGTATATTTAGCTCTGCAGTTGATGTGTGTAAGTTTGTTCACTTGCTTTTAGCGTAAGGTTAGGGACAGCAAGGTATTCCTTGTGCAGGATAAATCCTTACGGTATTGAAAGAAGGATATTATGTTTAATGAGTTTCTCGATAGCCGTCTATAAACAAATACACAATTACTAATCGACGTTACTGCATTCCAGTCGACTGATACATATCGTGTGATATTTATTTGCGAGTAACATTAAGTTGCTATATTGTATTTAATTACAATTCACAAGAAATCTGTCAGTTCGTTGTATGACCTAGTGTTAGTGGGCGATCTTTGTGGGTTATTTAACGACGCCGTGATAAATACGCTCTGGTACGCATGTAACGCCACTGGGACTCCTGATGAAGACGCCTCTGTGGGCGTCTCATTACGTATGCTGCTGCTGCTGTACCGCATAGGGTCGCATTATATCTTTCTCAGCTTTTCTCAGACACGAGAGTAAATGACCACTTTGTATTCTATTTTCCGTCCACCTGAACAATTCCTGTTGTTATGAGCGGTAGCTTGATACAGCACAAAAAGAAAAGACAAAAAAAGGAAATAAATGTATATGTTGAAAAGAAAAAAAAGTGAGATGAAAAGAAAAGGGGGAAAGATCCGAAGATGAAGCAGGTTGAGAAGAACACAAAACACTGCCTGGAATTTTGTTACTTTTTCAGTTTTTTTTCCTGGGAATGGATTCCATGGCTGCAGCCCCCCATTTTAAGTGTGGCTGACAGAGTTTGTTGCCGTGAGGTGAATAACGGAGAACGACACGATTCTACAACCATCACAAGTAACAGTCTGGTTAAGGAAGACGTTCCATTTCCTGCTTTCTTTATTAATTCCCTGTCTCTATTCATCTGTGGTTTATTTCGGAGCCCTTAGGTCCATTCCATCTATCACTTGTCATCCCAGGGGAATTTATATACGTTTAGACATTTCTGAAACTTAATGGGAGGAACCATACTTATTAGGCTATTTTTAACTAATGCTATGGGGCAGAGTCCTTCTTCAGAAGCTATAATCCCCTTTTGGTCAAGAATATCCCTGTCTCTTGTCAAAATGGAAAATTCTTCATTCGTATTCGTTACAGCTCACAACTGGTCTTATCCCAAGCCAGGTATACCATGTCCACATCCTGACATCATCTTTACGACCAACTTTAATGTTGTCTCACACTTATTCTTAGGTGCCGAGTTTAAATTTAGGCTATTGGATTGGTTAGGCTGACAGAAGTTTTGTAATTTTGCTTGTTCTTGGGAAAAATGCTGGGCTGCTACCTCTAAATAAGCAAGCCCACGACCTGCCATTGTTCTGTACAGTTAACTTGTCACTAGGCGGAGGCATTATAAGAGACGTTACACACCATTAAGCTAGCCTGAACTAACTAAATAACAAAAAAACAAACAAACTAAATAAACAACCAACCAAAAACCGACCAATCAACCAACCAACCAACCAACCAACCAACCAACCAATCAACCAACCAACCAACCAACCAAACAAGCAAACAAACAGACAGACAGACAGACAAACAAACAAACAAACAAACAAACAACGAACTCACCAACCAGCTAATCAGCTGACTAACTAACGAAAGTACTTACTAACTAACTCCATGGAGCAGAGTCATTCTTGAGAAGCTAACAGGTCTTCAGCTAGTTAAGAAATTCCCAGCATTTTATGGTACCCAAAGGTTCATGACCGTATTCACAAGAGCCCGCCACCTATTTCTGTCCTGAGCCAGATCGATCCTGCCCATGCTCCCATCTCACCTCTTGAAGATCCATTGTAATATCGGTTTGCTCTATACCTGGTTCTTCCAAGTGGTCTCTTTTACTCAAGTTTCCCCACCTAATACTGTTCACACCTCTCCTTTCCCACATACATATCCTAATTCTCGACCTTCACTTTTATATTGATCGGTTTAACCGAATAATATTTCGTGAGGAGTACAGATCGTGAGCTCCTCGTTATGTCGTCTTCTCTACTATCTGCTACCTCACCCCTCTTTGGTCCAAATATTTTCTTCAGCACCCTGCTCTCATACAACCTCGGCCTGTGTTCCTCCCTCAGTGTGAGGGACCAAGTCTGACACCCATACAAAAAAGGCAAAATTATAAAAATCTTAGCTACAGACAGCGTCGTTAAATAAGCGGCAAATAAGAATAAGTTCGGAATGAAAACTAAATGCTTTATCGTTGAGCCAACTTGTTTAATTTAAGCGCAGTGTGACGGAAACAACATAATTCGTAACAATGGCACTAGTGAATATGGCGACAACTGTTGGCTCTATATGTCAGGCAGATGACAACTCAAAGAGAAAACGTTTTGGTCACATTTTATGCTTCATCACAAGCTTATAAGCTATAACTTGCGTCACTTCGATTCTCGAGTCATCTACTCTGATAGTAGTTTTTCGTAGCGTCTGTGAATATCTCCGGAACCTTTCTTCTATTATAAATGATTAACTAAAATATATAGGTACACGTAGTGCTTATGTGTATCAAGACCAATTACGACAAAGTCAAGGACAGAATTAATGCGGTAAATACGACGACAGTCTACACACACACACACACACACACATATACACAGGCGCGCGGGTGTGTACATACGCATGAGCAGCCATGGGCAAGTTGGAATTGCACTTGAATTCTCCACTAGATATTTATGTACGTTACACACACACACACACACACACACACACACAAACACACACACATGCACACACACACATGCACACATGCACACACACACATGCACACAAACACAAACACACACATACACAAACACACACACCACACATCCACACACATGCACACAATGCACACACACATAAACACACACACCACACACACATGCACACACACACACATGCACACACACAAATACACACACCACACATTAACACACATGCACACATGCACACAAACACACACACCACACATACACACACACATGCACACAATGCACACACACACTTACACACACACACACACACACACACACACATATATATATATATATATATATATATACGCGCACGTGGAGATAATGTTTCATATGTCCATTTTAGCCACTAACTTAATGTCAGGTCTTAAAACAACTTAGCCCACTTACCGACACGCCCACACTCGCCTTACCATAGAGAGGCCGTCTAGTCTCCAAGCGAAATTAGCATTACATCCAAAGAAGATAAATACGGTTCACAAACTCTGTGACAGAAATTATGAACCAGGGTTGAATTTTGTACACTGGTGTATTCATGGGGTGCATGAAAAAGAAAATCTCAACACCGGTTCCCTTTAACGATGAAGGTTGATTTTATGTAAACATATATGTAAATTCTTAGGATAACAGTTATTAGTGTGCGCAAAATCTGATGGTAATTCACGAAGTTCAATTACGTTAGGTTAAGTTTTGTGTGTGGTGTGCTATGAGTGCAAATAGGATCATTGAGCCTATTTGGTTCTGCAAACGTACCACACCGAATGGTACACAATTCTGGCACCATTCTTTAAATTTGTTCGGTAAAAACCTCACATTAAATACAGAATATTAGAATACAAACTACGGCCGCGCTGCCAGCTTTCACACAAAACATTCTGGGCGAAGAGTGACGTGATTTGTCAGATAAAATAATGTACACATATATATATATATATATGTCCATTAGACATCATTAGCAGTACAAAGCTCCTATTATTAAATAACTAAAAGTAACTGACAGGCAGACAGAGAAGCAAACAAAAACCTCGTGCTATTACACATCAGTTTACTTACTAAACACCAGTCGATCTCGTACGTAGTTCACCTTGACTTGCGCGATGTCTTTTTCTGCTTTCTGCCGTAATAAATCTGTTTATTCAACAAATAATACCAAAACTACAATAATATTATAAGCATTTCATACTAGCCCTGTGCCAACCTGTCGACGTATCTGGTATTATGAAGTCGCGGTATGTTACAAAATATGGGACAGAAGTGGGGAAGTAAATTTAAGCAGTAGAAAAGATTAGGTGGAGTGAAACAGACCACTGCTATGTAGGCGGTTTCTTAGAAATGATTTTCACCACATCTTACTGGTGTGCCAACAAAGTGTTGGGTTTTATTCTCTTTATCAGACACCAGAAAGCATGGAAACAAATATTTGTAGCGTGTCTATTAGTGTCGTAAACCTTATTTACAACGATGACTGTACACCTTAAGGGAATTCGGCATTTATCAGCTTCGAACACAAACTTACCAACACACCTTCCATGCTACCAACTGTACAAAGTATTATCATTATCTAATCCCGCAGACGTTGCCGATGCCGGTGGCCGCGCTGTCTAAGGCGTAGGTCTGCGGCCTCTCGCCTGTTGGGGTTGTGGGTTCCGATCCCACCGGGGGCATGGGCGTTTGTCTGTTTGTGTGTGTTGTCAGGTAGAGGTCACTTCGACGAGCTGATCACTCGTCCAGAGGAGTCCTACCGACTGTGGTACGTCGTTGTGTGTGATCTAGAAACCTCGTGAATGAGGAGGCCCTGGCCCACTGGGGGCTCTCACTCCAATAACAAACAAACAAACAAACTCATACAGCTCTAAGTCATTGCGAATATCGCGCGCACCAATTAAGTACAGTCAAATATAATTTAACTTTGGAGTAGTCTTACATTTGACCAGCTAAGATACTATGAGATTCTCAAGAAGTAGGCATATTATATCTCATGCATGTGTATTAAATGTGATATTTGAGCAATATTTATGAATGTAAACGCTTTCTAAGGAACTTATTTAAGTAATATACATAACTGGGCAAAATATTCGCAAAATATGCGACAGAATTCAGTTGAAAGTGCAGACATAAACTGTGTATTGGTATGTGCAGACACGTATATACGATTATTTGTAGACTTGCGTACAGGTAGTAAAGTAAATTTGCCTGTGCTTAATTCAGCACCATATTAAGAAGACGTATGGGATAGTATAGGTATAGCTACACACATTCTACAACACGGGCCTGTATGTGAGATAGTGTTCAGGTTCACTCTCCCTTTCTGTCTTCTTGGAGGATAAAGATCCCGCTACCAAACAACCACAAAGCTTGTTCAGCCCTAGAAAGAGCTGTAACGAGCTTCGGATCGAAGAATTTATGTCCCTTTTGGAAATGATTCCTAATAAGATTTTATTTTTGCTCAGTAATTTCATACAACGAAATTTGGCCTTAATCTTTGTAACTGTGAACGGAGACCAAGGAAGGGGAAAAGATGTTTGTTTGTTTTTTAAATAATCCATGACCACGCATTAAGCTAATTCGATAGGAAGATGAAGCCACCAAATGCCAATATAAACATTTAAGAGTATCTTGTATAATAGACATAGCAATTCTCTTAAATGTAGGAGATTTACTGTCCGTGAGTGTTGGTGCGGGGATGTGAGACGTTACATCTGTCACAGGTAAATGCCAGTGTCCAGTTAATTCAACAAGTAACACAGGAATGAGTGAGTGGCTAGTTTCACGCTCCTTAATCCCCAAAAAATGCACTTCCGTTATCCACCAGGCAGTTGAACGTAGCGGAGAGCCGGCCTGGATACTGACGATGAGAGAAAGGTTTTAGGCGCCACGAATCGAAATATGAATCAGCCCTTCTCAGGTTGTAACCTAGTCACTATACAAAAACGCTATCCACTTAAAGACCAACACAATTTGATATATATATATATATATATGCCTAGCTACATGCCGGACTGCTGGATAGAAGTCAGTACTCGGAAGGTCCTGCGACCAGCCACCTCGACACAGGTTTTTCTTGGTTTCCCTGTGTCTATAATCAAATGCTGAGATGGTTCCCAAGATTCCAAGTTGCTACTACATGCTTCTCATGTAGCCCTCCCGACTTAAATTTATTAGTAACCAATTTCATGTTTTGTTTATATGTAAAATAACCACTGCCACCGGGTAACAACCCAATTGCAGTAAATAAATAAATATATAAATATACCCTGTTATCCGTAGTTAAGGTGCTGTGCTACAAATCGGAAGGTCGCTGGATCGATCCCAGCTGGTGTCATTGGAATTTTTCATTGACATATAATCCTTCCGATCACGCTATGGCTCTGGGGTCGACTCAGCCTCTAACAGAACTGAGTACCAGGAACATTTCCTGGGGTAAAAGCGGCCGGTGTGTAAGGCTGACAACCGTACCACCATCATGTGCCGTTGTCGTGAAATCTGGGAACCTTAACTTCCTGGAACCCTCTGAGCCACTCAAGGCCTGTAACGAGACTGCTTTACCTTTTTACCCTGTTATCCATTGCAGGCTAAATAAACATCCAAATGACAGGCCGTTGTTATATTTAACTCACAATAAAATAAAATAATTTATTAATTGAATTTAAATATACATTCCTTTGGATGTGCTGGTAGCACCAAGTGAAAGCGCTATCCAGGTGGCATACTTATACTACTCAAAAAGAAAATTTTCCAGTCTGCGAAGGTTCCAAGACAGTAGCACGAAATCGTACTGGTGACGGTAGGATGGATATAATCTGGAGCTGAGAAGTGAAGGAAGCAAAATATTGATAAGTGGAAAGTGAAGGAGGAGGCACTAGATTGCACTATGTGCATAACTCCCTCTGGAAGAGGCTGTGGACCTGCCGTGAGATAAAGTACGAAATGAATTGTGAACAGATTCTGCCTAAAAGTAAACACACTGCTTTTTTTAATTTTCATTGTTACAACGTGCATGTTGTTCAGTTACTCAATTATTATACCAACTGCTGCATATACATAAAATTTACACATTAAAACATTAAAAACTCTTCAACATGTTTCGGTCCTAGGATCATCATCAGGGAGCTATATCGTCCTTGTTAAAGTTACACTATTAAAAGTCATATTAATTTCACTATTCCAGTTGGTTTTGTGGCAGCATGCCTGTAATACAGGCATGCTGCCACAGTACCCAACTGGTACAGTGAAATTACAAGACGGTGCCTTTTTATAGTGTGACTTTAGCAAGGACGATACGGCTCCCTGATGATGGTCCTAGGACCGAAACATGTCGGAGCGTTTTTAATATTTTAATGTGTATATTTTATAAATTTTATATATGTGCAGTAGTTGGTATAATAATTGAGTATCTAAACACACTGCATTTCTATTCAGACTTCCATCCGTTTATTGCGGGGTAGCAATATAATTAATTTTTGTATGCTTTCTTCTGGGTAATTCCCCGGCGTCTGAATTTTATATGCCGACGTTTCGGAACACCCTGTTCCATCTTCATAGGCAGGAAGGTATGACGAATTCTACTTACCAACCTGCCTATGAAGATGGAACAGAGTGTTCCGAAACGTCGGCATATAAAATTCAGAAGCCGCGGAATTACCCAGAAGAAAGCATACAACATTCAGAATAGGGCGAAAGTTTGAAATCAATAATTACTTTTTATTATCGGCACTACACGAAACACACAAATACACTTTGCGGGAAAAGCAGAGTATTTTTGCGTACTTTTATTGAAGGCGGTTCAGTGTCCTAAACTGTGTGCTTTAAATGGGCAACCTAATCAGATCCGTGGCTAAGTACCCTCAGTGCAAGAGTTAGGTAAGCAGCTTGTTATGGAAATGCACTTTTTCCACACAAAAGATTTTACTTGTAATTTGCTGCTGCATTCAGGCCACTAATTAGACAAAACATGAGACCGTAGAGGCCGGAATAAATCATTATGTGGGTCAGTTTTTGAGGTTGGGGTAGACAGAAGAGGGAGAGATCAATAAGGGGCAGGTTACCTCACGCCTCTCATGCAATCCAATCAATCTCCACTAGTCCGCCACGTGTTACATTAAGGGTGTCGATAATTCCTTTCTGCTTAACGAATGTGACAAGGAAGAGTACGGGATGTGTAACAAATGTGATGTCTTGTTGCTCGGAATCATTTATCACTTTCTGCAAGTTGGTGGTATAGAATGATTACTACCTTTGTTAATATTAGTGCTCATTTATATTACACGTGGTCAGTACCACACGTGGAACACATTCTTGCTATCTTGGAGCGAGTTACAAATAAGTGATCTTGCCATTTTTGATTGTTTACGACGGAACGATATTTAGAAATTCGGTCACCAAAGGACAATTGCGGAAACAATGTACGAATTGACAACAATGTTCTAAACCTCATATACGAAGAAAGTTAAACAAAAGTACAAAGTGTGTCAGTTTTTACATTCTGTGATGAATTTCTACCGTCTTCAGCTATGCCTAACATACAAATCTGATAAAAACGATGTGTTCCTCTTCGGTTCACGGCAACATCCATCGCAGCTGCCATTTCGAAAACAGCTTTTCCCGCTTAATGAGACTGACGCGCTGCTTTAGGGCCTATCAGCAGGCGCGCCAAAGTGAGAGTAACAACGCTACCGGCCGCATCGCCCAAAACTACCTTCGTTGGAAGTAATACGTTCATTGCCTTTACCTACTGACTGTCCGTCTTAGTACTTTCATAGAAAGTTCCACATTACAAAAAGTGATCAAAATATTCGTTTTAAACGTACATCTTAACTTTCACGTGGTTTTTGAAAGTAGGTTAGATCTGATTATACGAACTTTCAGCTCAAACTTGACTTATGTTAATAGAAAATTATGGTTGCAAATTCGCAACCGCTGAGAGTTTAATTTCCCTGATATGTCGAATGACACTCTTGCTGAAAGTTCAAAGGACATAAAAAGAGGGAATCAGATTAGAATCCATGCCATATTACTTACTTACTCCATGGTGCAGAGTCCTTCTTGAGAAGCTAACTGGTTTGCAGCCAGTCAAGTAATTCCCCGCATTTTACGGAACCCGAAGGTTCATTACCGCACTCACAAGCGTCCGCCACTTATCTCTATCCTGGGCCAACCCAATCCAGTCCATATACCCACATCCCACCTCCTGGAGATCCGTCCTAATATTATCCACCAATCTATGTCTAGATCTCCCCAGTGGTCTCCTTCCCTCCGGTTTCCCCATCAAGACCCTATACACCCCCCTCTCACCACCCGTACGCGCCACATGCTCAGCCCATCTCATTCTTCTCGATTTTATCACCCGCACAATATTGGGTGAGGAGTACAAATAATTTAGCTCCTCGTTATGCAATCTCCTCCATTCCCCCGTTACCTCGTCCTTCCTAGATCCAAATATTCTCCTCAACATCATGTTCTCAAATACCCTCAGCTTCCTTTCCTCCCTCAATGTCAGCGACCAATTTTCACACCCATACAAAACAAAGGGCAAAATTTTAATTCATGCCATAGTACCAGTAGTAATGTCTGGGGTCGTCTTGGATTTACTTCACATGTGTAGGAAAATTCTAGAACGTTTCCTTCAAAAGGCCATAAAATATCAGTCATTGTAATGTTTACAAATTATTGGACACAAATAACTCATGTAGTTAAAAGAGCGTCTTTAAACAACATAAGAAATTAATAAATCTACAGTAAATCACAAACATTTGTAATGTCGAGGATGATTATTAAAGTGCTCCAAAATTATTCCAGTTACGTCAAATTAATTGTTGACAAGATAAAGATAAGTTTTTTCCTATCCACGTCATTAAGGTATATAGGCGGAGTAGCAGTTTACCTCCACTCATTTGCAACCTCGGCACTAGATAAAGGTGAATGATTAACTTCACGACTCGGCCGAATACTGCGGAGAAAGAATCCTAATACTAAAAGAATATGGTGTCCCCTAGAGCCGTCCTGGGCACTTTTGGAGAAGGAAACAAATCTCTACCTCCTCCCGGGATTTGAATCCCGCACTGTCCAACCCGCAGCTAGTAACTATACCGATTATGCTAACTCGGCTGGAATCTTATTAAATTTTTAGGCAATAATCCAGAGGCATTTAACAGACGGGCCTATCGATCTAATGACTTCAACAATACCCACATGGATGATGACATACCATACAATAGCTACATGGAACATTTGTTCCTTACTTGAATTTAGCCTATAATTTTATCTGTAGTTTATATTTTAATATGTATTTTAAACCATATTTTTTAAAAATATCGTAAATTGCATTGATCCCTAAACGTTTTGTAATATATAATTTAGAGACTCCTCACTAAGATGGCTACAAGTGTGGCCGAAATATGTATATGTTGGAGGCATACTATATATATATATATATATATATATATATAAGGCATATTAATATATATGATACTCTTAAATGTTTATAATTATTTATTGGTTTAATCTCCATATCGAATGCAGTTAACATGTTACTTTGTAATATACTGTCCATGTCTTAAAAAATGACAGGTAGATGGACAGATAGATTTACATTTGGGTTCGGGGCCTTTCAGCCCCGATGCACCTAGGCCTTGATTAGGATGGGCCTTTTGTGCCCCATATCGAATTATAGGAGCCCCGCAACTTTACTATAGTTCCAGATGGCCCCCAATCCTAAACTCCTAATATCCTCCGGCTCCAAGAAAAATGAGCCCAGGTGTGCATGTCTGAGTGAGGCCAAAGCCTCGTACTCACATAGAGTGTGAGCCGAGTTTTCTTTTCCCACCCCCGAATGACAGGTAGAAGAACAGGAATTGTAGGAGTATTTGTTGAGTACTATAACTCCAAAACCCGAAACCATTGTTAAAGTTTCAGATTTACAGGGCACATTCAGCCTACAAGAATAAACCATGACTTCTGTATAGAAATATGCATACAAACCAAAGCAAGATTCAGTCTCCAGCATATATGAAACAGTTAACATTTGAAATTCATAAGTTTTACGCAAAAGTAGATCTCAACTCAAATTAACATTTTATCAAAAGACTCTCTTAATGTAGATGTAGAATTCTACTGCTAAGCTATGCTCTTTAGATTCCAAGTGCACGACATCTCAGGGGGTTTTTTTTTATTCATATGTCTAAGTCGTGAGATAAATGACATGAACACGCTTGTCCAAATATTCTAGTGGTGGGCCGCATAAGACTTTAAAAAAATGTAAACAATTTTGAGTGCAATTTTTGGGTAACAAAGCGATCTAATCCGAGAAACACATTTATTTTAATAGAGAACGGAACTAGGCAAGATGTCACGTGACCAGCTCTAGAGTCTGAAGTTGAAATCTGAAGCCAACAAGACGAGGAAAGTTGCACCTCACAATGGAACAAACTTCCTAACGGTGTTCTTTGTAATTTATTATGCTGAGCGACGGGTTGTGTAAAAATCCGACTAGTGTTGTATGATGTACGTGAAGAAGCCCGTTTACAATCTTAGGAAACTGGACTTCCTTGTACGCCAATAAAACGACAATTAGAATACCCAAGGCTGTGAGTGAAGATAAGCCTATCCTCTATCTAACTAACCACCAGTTAAGTAACTATCTTCAAGGCAGCGGAAAGGGATTATTCAATTAAGACTATACTTATTAATATTCTATTTTATATTATATTGCAAAATATTTAGGCTTTAGCAGAAAACATACCTAACTAATTAACTGACTACCTAACTAGCTAAGTCACTCACTGAGCCTTTAACTGACTGACTGACTTAATGACTCCCTGGAACAGAATGTTGCTTGGAGAGCTAATGTTTCCTTAGCTAGTCGAAAAAATCTCGGTTTGTCGTGGAATTTGAACGTACATTACCGGGTTCCTAAATATTCGCCTCTCTTGTTTGTCCTAAGACGTATGAATGCAACCCACGACATCCTATCATAGTTCTTGCGGATCTCTTTTAGTATTGTCTTGCCATCTACGCCTAAGTTTTCGAAGTGAACTCTTTCGTACAGGTTTTCCCACCAAAATCCTGCATGTACATCTGTTCTCCCTCAGAAGTGCCACGTGCCTCATCCACCTCATTCTTCGTCATTTGATAATCGTAATAATACTTCCTGTGGAATATTTGTTAGTGAGGCCATACAACGCTTTAAAAAATACATGCAACATATTAGGCACTAATACTAGGTTGTAGACTGACGGACCGACAGACATGACTGCTATTTAAGACGTACGTTTTACTTTGTAAAAAACTCCTAATATTATAGTTCAAAATTTTTGTCCGATTTTTATAATTTTACGTATAGTTTAAAGTATGTTTTGTGTTAGAAATGATGTGAAAGCAAAATTTAGTTGTGGTTCCCAGAAAATTTGTCGTGGTGCCTAACACTTTCTGGAGTAATTATTATTTTTTTTATATATATGCTTTTGCTTTTATGAGTACGCCAGCTCAGGAGTGTCGTGTCACACTTCTCATCTTCAGCAGCGATCACTCAGAACAACCAAACTTTTAGCTAGCGGGCATTTGTGTCCATCTATTTCGACTGGTTGAAGGTGATTTCATTTGTAACGTTATTAGGTGACGCAAAGTTTGGCTTGTGAGATAAATAAAAGTTGCTGCTAAATCACCTTCCATTTTGACGGGAAAAACTCTCTGGCCCTGAGTTCAAAGAAAATTTGTCTTTCCTGAAAATAGCCTGTGTCGGGAGGCATGAATTTTCTAATTGTGTCACTTTCAATGTTTTTTACACTAATCTTCGTGTCTACTCATTGACAATAACGTACTAATTTAGGCGGAGATATCAACAGTGCAGATGACAAAGACATTCAATGATTTGTTTGTAAGTTACAAAAAATATCAAAATACAACATACAACACACACCTTATATAAATAATTTTCTCCTTACTTACTTACTTACTTACTTACTCTATGGTACAGAGTCCTTCTTGAGCAGCTAACTGGTTTGCAGCTAGTCAAGAAATTCCCCGCATTTCATGGAACCCGAATGTTCATTACCACACTCACAAGCGTCCGCCACCTGTCTCTATCCTGGACCAGCCCAATCCAGTCCATATACCCACATCCCACCTCCTGGAGATCCATCCTAATATTATCCACCCATCTACGCCTAGGTCTCCCTAGTGATTTCTTTCCCTCCGGTTTCCCCACCAAGACCCTATACACCCCTCTCTCTCCAGAACAAGCATCCCGCATATGAGTGTTTCTTAACATAAGTGTTTTACAGGGAGGGGTTATTAGCACCTCGCCCAACCCCCAAGCTGGAGGATCACCCCTCGTCGGCTGTCCGCGACTGCTTATTCAATTTATTCGCAGCTACCCTCCTTATCGGAGGCCGTTCCTCTATCCGCAACGCGACGACGCGCCATGCCGTGGGACAGGGACCCACTACATGGAATTTTCTCCTTATTTTGTTAAATTTTTCACTTTAAATATGGTTTAATGAAAAGTAAACTGTATAATATAGCATAGGAAACTGTTACAAATAAAAGTATTTCCTTTAATTAGATTTATATTTTATGTGTTTATTAATGTACTTTAGATTAGTCATTTTTTAAATATGTAGAATTTTTCGTCTGATTTTGGCCAGCTAAGAACAATGTGAAAATATACGGACAAATTTCAACGCGAGTTTTTATACTAAATTAAGCAGCAATCATCTGATTAGGTTTGGAGACAAGATGTGTATCGATTCAATCGAAAGACAGTCACGTGTTTTCGAAATATAAGACCATGCTGTCACAGAGGACTCGCACAACTGGAGTTATTTTAAATCTCTTTCAATATCAAACTCAAAAACGCTGTCATGTCAGCTTGTGGTAAATACTAGGGTATGTTTTCAGACTCTGCTGACCCAATGACCGTTTGTTTCGTTACACTGAAATTAATTGTTTTGCTGAAGATTTGCTTCGCCAAATGATGCTATAAGGAAATTCAAGCGGATTCTCTGCAAATACAAAAAGTTACACAGGAAATCCCAAATTCTACTTTGAAGAAGGAACAAGGAAAAGGAAGTATTGTCTACTGTTCGTCCAGTTTCCATTAATAAATAAAATTCAGTTTCTTCAAACAAGGAAACTATAAACACAATACATCACATATGCATAATAACAAACTGTAATAACTACAAATATCGAAAAGTTATTATGTGAACGTTTGGATATTTGAACTTTGTGGGATAATATAGATATTTCCAAATGCAAGTAAAATATTTCGTTTAGAACAAACAACATCACTTACGTAAATTTGAGAATTTCTCTCAAAAAGCAGACATATGTAAAATGTGTGTGAATATACTCGCTATATCCTTGAACAGATTTTGTATTTTATTCTCAGGTGCAGTTCAGGGAAATTCAGCATGTGATAGTGACAGTGACAAGGCGTTTAATTAACAGAGCAAAGTTGAGCTGGACGTTCGAAATATAAACACACAGGCATAATAAGTGAGATGGAAAACTTATTGTTAGGAAAGGGCTGTCATAGTAACATTACTTGTCAACGTTGCCCCAGATTTAGATAAACAGTGTCAAAATTATCAAGGAGGACATTTGCTAAGAAATCGGTACAGCGTTTGTAGGTTAAAAAATATAGACCTTACAATTGCATGGGAAATTTATCTCAAGAATTAAGTAGGCTCATATGTGAAGTGGAAAATATGAATTAAATATTTCATGTGTACGCAACCTAGAAGTAATAGAGGGATTTCTGCTAGAAATATTTTGGTGTTAGCGAAATGAATAACTTGGATAAAGAGTAAAGATGTAATCTTGTTGTTAGTTAATCCACCGTAGATATCTTGCGGCCCATATACAGCACTGTTTATTGCGCGGTAGTGATCTAATGTACCGTAAAGACAGTCTTGTAGGTCTTACAAGCTTCGTTTCTTGAAAAGAAAAAAAAAGAAAAGAAAAGGAAAGGAAAGAAAAGAAAAAAAGAAAATAAAAAAATCAGATGCTATTCCAGTGTTATATCCCTCCTATTCAGTAAATACTCTTAAAAATCCTATTTTATAACATCGTACGTACAAATATTAAATTCCTGTATTTTTAAAGCAAGAAATTTCGCAATTTATTCACTCAGATTATCTAAAAATTAAAAATTTTATCTCCTGAAATTTTATGATTTACACCAAATCATGGTTGGTAATTTAATTTTATTATTATAGAAGATTAAATGTGGCATGACCGGATTTAATCGGAAATAAGACGCCTGATTTATTACTAATTGTTCTAAAAATGCTCAATGAGAAAGACACATAGAATTGATATTCCAACATGTATTCTAACTATACTGTTCATAGAGCTTAACACATTTTTTATTTCAATTTTGACGATTTTTGCACCGTGCATCATATTTCACGCCACTTTTATTTACCAACAGTTGATGCAATCAGTTTAAGCTAATCACCATTTAACTACAACTCCGTCGCGATTCAGCGTTTGTCTACGCCATCTGCAGGAAGTTCTTGACTGTGTCTTATAACACACCAAACGATATTTTACCACATTGAAGTTAGAAGTTTCAGTTTGATGTTTTTATAGTTATTCACATAGTTTGCCTGTTTAGCACTCACTGTTTTGACGTTGTATACATCATGAATCATATTTAACGTCACTTTTTATTAAACAACAATTAATGCTTACTTTTTAGTAAGCTAATCACTTTTTAACTGTACTTCTGACGTGCCTCAGCGTTTGTCTGCGCCATCTTCAGGAAATTCTTGACTGTCTCTTGTCACAAATCACAATGACACATTGATATATGTGCATTAAAGTAAAGGTAAAATGCGCCATTGTACAGGCACTGAGGCTCTGTACAGGCCGTACGGCCCATAGGGGGAGTAGAGGTATAGCTCTACTCTTTCTTGACCACGGCACTAGAAGGGGATGAGGGGTCAGCCTCACGCTCCGGCCGCTCTTTACCCTCGAGAAACAACTGGTACCATTCTACATGAAGCTGGTTGGGATATATGTTCATTAACTGTTGGTAAATAGAAAGGTAATTGCTTTATTTTGAGTCTAAACTCCAGTACGGAAATGGAAATTTTGAACTTCAAATTGCGACGACGTTCAATTAAGTACAAAAAATACAATCTTATCTATGTGCATAAGTCGGTTTACAGGGGTGGGCACATAAAGTTCTGCATATTAAATGTTGCAGTACATGGTTAGCTTCACGCTACGATTGCTTGATCCATGCTAAGTACCATCAAATTTTCAGTACAGTGGGAAACACGTGTGTCCTAGTCGTTTGCTGGACGTTATGCAAGAAATATCTCGACAATCAGGGCTCTAAAGTAAAAAAGAACAGAACTCTGAAATGTTGGTTTCCAGAAAGCAAGTCTTCTACAGTCCGTATTCCATCAAGAAAACTTGGCGGGGCCTGTGTCTTCCGTAGAGGAAGTCCGATAATCAATACCGTACTCTGCTCATGGCAGTTGTAAAAATGTCAAGTTTCCCTCCACAAGGGAAAGCAAAAAAAAAAAAAAAAAAAAAAGACGACAAAAAAAAAAATTCAACGAACAACAAGAATTGATAACACCCCACTCAACAACCC
>Ga0131853_10007752_pt1 | contig 19474 bp, 12 predicted proteins | sample TergutLab28metaG_FD_92764 | JGI IMG/M metagenome (GOLD analysis project Ga0131853, IMG submission 92764) | Labiotermes labralis P1 segment gut microbial communities from Petit-Saut dam, French Guiana - Lab288 P1 (version 2) (version 2) | ecosystem: Host-associated > Arthropoda: Insects >... | reverse complement strand
CATATAAAAAATAATAGAAAATAACCTTTTTCAAAAAAAAAAAAGAAAAAAAACTTTCCCCCCACAAAAACCATTTTTTTAAAAAAAAAAAAAAAAAAGAGTTGGGGGGGGGGGGGGGGGGGGGGAATCGGAGAAACTAAAATCTGAATGGTTAGCAGCGCTGTTTATGTAGGGATATTTTGATGGTTTCAAATTGGCATATAAAGAAGAGGATTAAATGAAAGAAAATTCAAGTTTTCTGACGTATTACGCCCTATCGAAGGACTGCTTGACCCTGAAGGTGAAGGTGCTGTTTTCTACAAGTATTTACCCGTCAGTAGAAGACAATACCTCAACAGACCTGAACCGTCACTGCAGCCACTCTGAAATGCCTAAACTTTGCCAGACCTTGTGAATAAGAATAATTTAGGACGGTGTTAGTGTGGCGTTTGTATTCTCAACAACCCACGATTAGCAGGGTCAAAGATATCGGAACTCTTTGAAAGCCATTCGTGCCCATGTGTGTGGACATAGTGGGTTGCAGATCATATATATATATATACACACATACACACACAGAAATGTGAGAAAATATTTTAAGACAACAGAAGACTAGATGTTAAAGTAGGAAGAAGGATAAGTTGGAAGGGCTTTATTGAATGCGGTAGGATCATTAATTTATTTAATTCATGAAAACGTAATGAAAATTTCTACTTAAGTATGCTTTATTTTCCTTTTAATTAAGGTTTCATTATGTAATGAAAATTAATGACATAATTTAGTAAATTTACGTTTAAGACAGCAATTGTTTTTTGAAAGATATGTTAATTGAAATTAAAGTTTTTTTTTTCCTGGGAATACTTTCAGATGTTCTCTTGATGGCTTTTATGCCTTTCTGGGGGTGCTGTTGATCAGGGCCAAGAGGTCGTCATAGGTGTATTTACCCAATGCAGGATTGAAAAGATCTTTTAATAGTACTACAAGGTCTGCAAGAATGGGAGCCTTGTTAGCTTCGACAAGATTTGGCAGCTCTTGGGAAATGTAGTCATTGGCTATTGCGCCCAGGTCACCTCCTCCCAACAGGTTTTCGAAGTTAACCTGCAGGCACAGGAAAAACAATAATCAAACTCTTGATGTTAGCACTGTGAATTTTAATTTAAAATATCAACACATGTAAGATGGAATAATTTTTATTTCAGTGAAATTTTAACCTAAATTACTGCTTTATAAACGTAAATGTATATTGTAGCAACTAATTACCTATCGCGGCTAGACCCACGAACTCTAACATATCAGTGCAGGAATTTATAATTGTACATATGTGTGACGGACAGAAAAAATTTAAATATTTTATATGCTGTTAAAGGACGTGAACTTAAAAAATCGCGGTTAGTGTTGTCCTAACTGAGCATTTAAAATATTTCAGGCTTTCAAAGTGTAGTGGTGGTGTTGGTTGTGACGGTAGTAATTATTATAATAATAATAGTAGTAATATTGTTGGTGGTAGTAGTAGTACTTGTAATAGTACTGGTAGTTGTAATAGTTGCTGTAAATGCACCTGACTGTTTTTTCCACTTAATATTTTATGCTTTTCGCAGGTGCATGTGCATAAGAAATGCTGTAATCACGTTAAAATCCCCTGCAGTCAGCAGCTTCTCATAAGACCGCGCCGACTTATTGCTGATACTTTCAACTGCCAGGAGTTTAGGAGTGGCATTTTGATTTCTCTGTCCCTCACAGATGTAATGTTCATTGAGAATTTCATGAAACGTGGCACTTGTTGGTGTCCATAATATTAGTATCGGAATGTGAAAATGTGGACGCATGAATATCACTTATTGGGTACAGAAGTAAGAATAGGCTTTAGTGTGAGTTACCGAAGATACATCGCACGCTGTCTTACCAGAAAAAGATATACATGAGCCAGCGACAAAAGAAACTGTACATTTTTATGCAAATTCTTAAATTTAGACGTCGGAAATACATCAATGATATTCTGTTTTATCAACACGTGATAGAGGGATATGGCTTCATAGGTGCTGCCCTTTACTTCCAAATTTAGGCTCTGGGGGTAGATAAACCCTAATCACATCAGATTTTTTTTCTACAGGCGGTATTTTGTTTGGTAAATACCTGTTTTTATCTGTCGGTATACATTGTATGTGGTGCAGAAATTTTATCGCTATTGCAATAAATATTAAAATATGTCCTAAGTTTTGAAACAGTATTTCTGACTTGATATTAAATTTTGCTTAATTCAAAAATACTTCTACAGTGATTTCCGAAATGACACAAGCAATTTGGTTTTCTTATATCATATTATTATTTATCAGAACAGATATTGTGTTACGTTATCCAACTCCTCATGGTCGTTTATAAGTATTGACACATTTTCCTAGTTATCTGAAATTGCATTGTCAAGTTTGAAAACCTCTTTATAATATGAATATATAAAGACAATTCCCTTCATGTAATATAATGTGGCCTGCATCGTTACCCCAATCTGATATCGCCTATGGAGCCAAGAATGTGAGGACAAAGGAAGTCCAAATGTTTAAGCCAACGAGAATGAGAAACGTCGTTATAAAATTATTAATTTTTTACGTCAGGCCTTCTGAGTACAGATGTTGTTAACTTTGCCGTACTTTACAGTGAAGCTGACGCTAGAAATTCATGAAAGAAATACTTACCGTTCCCGATCCTAGTCCTACGTCCAGTTCCAGATCCCCGATTTCAAGGAACCCATCAGCTTTGACACTTAGTACCAATCGAATGTGTAGGGTCAACTGATTCAGGTCTAGCCTGCAAATCACGAATTCATACGTATGTTTATTCATATCATTCTTTTGATGTTTTCAACATTATTAATAACGGATGGACAATTTCATTTATATATACTGTATTTAAAAGGCTTAATTTCTTGAAACGAGGTTCATAGCCTTATATTCGCAATATAAAATTTAAGAATTTATGTGAAATTATTTATGCACTCAAGAGATTTACACTTACAAAATTTTCTTTCTTGTGTTGGATGGAGTTTTTTTTATTTTTCTTACATTTCCATAAAGTAAACAGTCTGCTTGTGTGCATATTATAGTAATATTATAATAATGTCTCACTCCATGGAGCAGAGTCCTTCTTGAGAAACTGACAAGTCTCAGCTAGTCAAGAAGTTCCCCGTATTTTATGGAACCCGAAGGTTCATTACCGCATTTACAAGTGCCAGACAGATCAATCCAGACCATGCCTCCCCCCATGCCGCTTCTTGTAGACCTATCTTAATATTATCATCCCATTTTCACCTGGGTTTTCCAATTGGTCTCTTTCCCTCAGGTTTCCCCAACAAAACCCTGTATACACTTCTCCTCTCCCCCAGACGTGCTGCAAGTCCCGTCCATCTCATTCTTCTCTTTTGAATAACTCGAATAATATTTGATGAGTAAATAAGGTCATGAAGCTCCTCATTACGTAGTTTTCCCACTCTTGTATTACCTCGTACCTCGTAGACCCAAATATTCTCCTCAACACTCTATTTCCAACACCCTCAGCCTACGTTCCCTCCTGAATTTGAGAGACCAAGGTTTACACCCATACAAAAAACAACCAAATTATAGTTCTGTATATCCTAATCTTTACATGTTGGAATAACAAATTGGAAGACATGAGATTCTGTACCGATAGATAAAAGGCATTCCCTGACTTTATTCTGCTCTTAATTTCTTCCTGAATACGATTTTGATTATTTAAGTTTATTTTCAAATGTGGGAATTGTTCCATCCTTTCAAAGGATTTATTACCAAGCTTTATAGTGTTGCTTCGCCCTGTATTCTGATCTCGAGACATGACCATTTTCTCACTTTTATCAGCATTTACTTCTAGTTCTGTCTTCTTTATATCTTACTATAATAATAGATTTAATTATTTAAAATACTATTTTTAAGTTATTTCGTTTCAGATATCTAATTGATAAAATAAATATTTTATTTGAAATTTAGAGAAATCTGTCAGTTTGTTAAGATGTTATTAATTAGTGGGGAGGCTTTATGGACTTAAAAACGCAAGGACGATATAAAAACGGTACATTTATCCTAAAATAAAGAAATTAGCTCAAGAGCAGTTAGTACTTACTGAAAGGCACCTTCGCCCCAAACTGGCAGAACTCCGCCGATATCTCCGTCCAGTACGTAGTGCTCACCAACCACTTTAGCCGCATCAAGGCTGATGTCGATTACGGCAGACTTCGCGGTCTCATCCGTTACTACACTTACAATTTTGAACTTAGAATTGCCAGTTATCACCACATTTTCGACATATCCGACCAGCCTAAAAATCAAATCAAACAACTTTATTCAGCTTGGTATTTTGTTTTTGTTTGTTTATTTGGCATAACAGCTCCCAGTGGGCCAGGGCCTCCTCATTCACGAGGTTTCTAGATCACACTCAACGACACACCTCAGTCGGTAGGACTCCTCTGCACGAGTGATCAGCTCGTCGCAGAGACCTCTACCTGACAACACACAACAATCACAACAGACAAATATCCGTGCCTCCGGTGGGATTCGAACCCAAAATCCCAGCAGGCGAGTGGCCGCAGACCTACGCCTTAGACCGCGCGGCCACTGGGATCGGCAGCTTGGTACGTAATAAAAGGAATTATAGGGCAAGTGGCCCAATGGCAAGGCAGTTGCTTGCTGCATAGCTCTTGATTTCGACACCGGACACTTTCAGTAGCGATCTTTCACTTTCCTTGAATCTCTCAAAGTAGTAAATGTATATGTTGTGCCGAATGTTGTAGTGAAGGCGTCGAGCAAATATTGAAGAACTCTATTTCGACTCTAATGAATCGTGAGACTTACACTGCTTTAGCATGTACACACTTTATCACCTAAATGTTAACCTGCCTGCTATTCTGTTGTATGGAAAGGGGTCGTGAAAGAAATAACCAGTACGCGACTATGACTGTGTGGTTACTTGCTTGGTGCGTGATTACTTTTGTTTCACAATAATGACAAAAACGTTTTAACAGTCCTTGTGTTCTTCGGTTAAATATGTTGATATATATTCCTATAGTAAAACAAACCAGCTGCACCAGTGCATGAAATATATTTATTTTAGAAAGATACTGTACATGTTTCGGACGGTCTTTCCGTCCATCTTCGGGAGTTCGAGACTGTACATGCAGCAACAGGCATTTGTCAAACACCGGGTACCCGCTAGCAAGCAGACAGCATTATCTGTTTGACAAATGCCTGTTGCTGTATGTACAGTCTTGTACTCTGATGATGGACGGAAAGACCTTCCGAAACATGTAGAGTGTCGTTCTAAAATAAATAATTTTGGTACACTGGTGTATCTGGTTGTTTTACTATAGAAATAATATTAAGATGCACGGCCCTATGAACGTCAAAGTTGATATATTTGTTGTAATGTCTTCAAAGGTAGGCTGCTCTTCTTCGTTTATGTATAAGTGAGAGAAGTACAACAGACATGTTGCTATTGTGTCGTGAATCGTAAGAGTTTTAACAGATATTGCCCGTTTATTTGTGTCCACTCTCTTTTTATTTTATGAACACTAATCTCTGGAAACTGGCACCCAAGCGGTTAGGATGTCTCCCTGTTTTAATGCTGATGAGGGACATATGTCAGTTTTCCTGACAGCTATGTTTGCAAATTCTCTGTGAAGAGTGTTTTAAGCAGTATTTTTTACTTTTTGTCACACATTAATCTCAGAAAAATGTTTATGAGTTTATAAATATTGTCGGAATTGTGTTAGTGATCTGGCGACTTTCACAAGTGAACTTACACTAGACCATCCTGATTGAGATCGATGTCCAGGCGATCAATTACGAGGGGGTCCAAGACCGGAAGACCCAGGTCTGGGTTACCGTTTATGAACCAGCTTCTCACATCAGTGTCAATGAATCTATACAGATTGTCATCAAGCGGGGTTTTGAATCCTGGCTTAAGGAGCATTCGTAGCTTGTTCTCTAAAAAAATAAACAAAATACACTGTATGGAACAAATGTTCTTTTGCAATTCTTATTTACGGTTTTCCTAATCGCCCGCTTCTCACTCCAGAGGCCTTATTTGAGTATCCGTGCAGGCCGTGTATTTGTCATGGTTGAAGTGGGACAGGAGCAGGATTTCCCCACATTATTCAGATTTCTACCTGTCAGTTAACTCTTCGGAGTTTGGAACGTTAATTTCACAAAAGTTTGAAGTATCAGAAAAAGAGTCTCACACCACTCCCATTATTATTATTATACTATTCCCTTGAAATTTCACTGAATGCAATAACACTTCTAACATGAATTCGGGGGATAATTTTTAAAATACTTTTTGGCTTATGGACACTCTTTATTAAGTTCTTGTGGAACTTCCTTTTTTTTGTAGGCCAATGGTAAGAGTTTGCGGCAAAATATGTCAGGATATCATAATCGTATATTTTCTCAACTTTTTTATTTTATTTAAATAAATTATTTTCTTTCAATAAACTACAAATAAATTAAGAACATGTGGGAAAAACAGAATTACTTTTATAATTAAACAAGCATGCTTCAGATATTGAACACTGCAGAAAATTGTTTAAGTAGGCATTATTTTAAGAAACGCTATAGATTTGCCATGTGAATAAAGAAGAAAATGTCAGTCATGTGCCTGTTTTTTTAAGGTTTAAGGTCTCATTATCATGGGAAGAAAATTATATGACGAAAACATTTATTTTGAGAGTTGTTTGAACGTGCATCTTCCTCATGAAATAATGTGAAATGCCAACTTGATGCAACTAGGTAATTTTATTGATGTATTCTTAGCTCTACATGCTCGCGCACGGCACCATCCGCACCGTACACACGACCTACGCAGCGGCTCTCAAGACCACCATTCATGCACAAACTTGGTGCAGAAAACCATATGCTGCAACTCAATATCTAATGCTCCTGATGATGGGCGTATGTACCCGAAACATCTAGAGCTAAGAATACATCAATAAAATTACCTTGTTGCATCAAGTTGGTATTTCACATTACTTAAAAATTTATTTTATTCACATATTTGAAGAAAAGTTTAAATGTTTCTAAATTCCTCTTGTCGTGTTGTTATTCAATGTTAATCAATGTTTGAATAATTATTTATTTATTTCCTATACAACGCCTAAACACAAAAATGTTCATTTTCTGAGACAGATTTCTTCTTATGTGTATGACCGTTCAGTTACAGGGTTGACCTCATGGGGTTTGCCGTAGACTAGTGATATCATTAGAAGTTGACTCTGTACCTCACTCTACGCTAACCATTAGGGATATCTTGTTGAATTTTCCGTTTTTACTAAAGTTCAGAAAACCATCAGTTTTCTTCTTTGTAATTCATTTTTACTTTTTAACTAATGAATTAGATATTAAAATTTCACTGAATTTGTAATACATTAGTTACTGATATTTGATTTGGAGGCGTGACGACAGCATTACTCCTATCTACTCATGGCAGAACCGAGAAAAATTCGACATTCGTCCACACCGCGATCGGGATATGAACACTTAATTTTTGTGTTCGAGCTGTGCAAGTCGTCACAACTTGAGACAAAGAGACCACGAAATTGGGAATTACAAAATTACAGGAAAAATAAAAATAAGGGAGTTATAATGTCATGACAGATACATACCTAGTGCAAGACGATTTACTTGCCTGTGCTTTGGAATGGCATTTGCGCCAAGAACCAAAGCAAGGGCAAGGAAGATTGCAAGCACAGCCTTCATGGTTTTGCCTTTCGTTCTCCTCTAATGCTGCAAGCTGCTGAAAATATATAAATGGGAGTTTCAGTTTTAATGCGTCAGTTATCAAATCAGTAATGCGAGATGCATAATTTTGGAGAAATACTGAAGCGTATGAGTGTGAGACTGTTTCTGTGTAACCACTGCAAAAACTGGTAACTTTAATCGAATGTTGTGTACAAGTACCTACTACTGTCTTCTCTCGCTACAATCCAGCAAAGTTTTCTTTGTTAACAGTGATACATAATGTCGTAAATTATGAAATACTAGTTTTAAGAACCCAGTATAAGTGAGCGTTATTTCTAAAAAAATTTAACGACAGCTGATGCCCGATAAAGTAGTTTTTGCAAATCCACATGTCAGTGTTACGAATTTGATGGCGGTGGTGATTTTTGAGTTATAGTTCAGGACGCTGTCAAACAAAGAGCAGAAATAAATTAATTTTTATATAATTGTCTGAAAATATTACAGCTGGATCTACGGAACTCTTAAACAATTCTGCCAATTTTTGAACATGTAAAAAAACATTTTTATTCTTTCCCTTCATAATTATCACCTTCTTCCAAGCTTATCCTGTATTTACATACATAAAGCAGAAATCTCAAGCAGTGTCGCATTTGTACATCCCACAGAGTGTTAGCCAGTATTAGTTTAAACCTGTTTGCAGTTTCGTACATTTTTTCTATAGTACGTTAACCTAAAAGGGAAACTGACAAATTTCGTATGCCTTCAAAGCCTTTGCTGGTTCAAGAAAAAGTATATGACACAAAAATAAGAATTAATCTACGATGTAGAACACGATTGTAGATCAACAAATACATTTAAATTTAGTGAACTATTTTATTTCAGCGTGTAATTAGAGAAGGCGTACGTTAGAAATATGATGGAAAAAAGGACACAGAAATTGCTCTGAGTGGAAATGTCAACGTAATGCGCTTAGCTCGCAGAATCATTACGGATATATCAGCGATGAAAATTGTCTGAATTTTAGTGTCGAAATTCTGATTTTGTCCGCAGAGATATTTTCGTGTTCGCTGTGAATTTAGGGCTTACACTGGTCTGCATATTATAGTTAGCTCTATATCGTAATGCGTGACAGACAATAAGGCTAATTGTTAAAGATTAACATGAGCGAATTCTGCGGCTTTGAGTTCTAGCATAGCCATCACATCCAAAACTACCCCCCAACCCTTCGCACCCCCCAGTAGACACACCTACGTGACCACTGATATTATTTCATAATTACTCGTGAACAGTTCTTAATACGAGATGCTGAATTTTAATAAACTTGACGTTATCTTCGATTTGAGTCCGGAGTTATATATCTGTTTGGTATATTTTATTGAAATGTGTTGATGCTTGATAGGATTAATAATATTTATATATGAATACTGATAGAATGCAATGAGAAGCAGCTGCGGTAATGTTCTTGGAAAATACCCGCTGCATTTCTTATTCTTATCATTCCGTGACACGTGAAAGGCTGGAGACAACTAGATTTACTCACAGAGATGTTAATGACCACGCACATATAACTGAATATTTTAAAGACCTAAATACTATTTAGTCTGAAATTAATTAGCATGTACTTGCTTTCTTAATGTTTTAGTTAGTTTGTGTGTTTTTGCAAACTCTTCACCTCTATATCGATCATGAGGTAGTGTGTTTGGCACTGGGGAGATGCTGAATTCAAATCTCGCCTCCGATTCTGAATAATTCGTCAGAGTTGACTTAGTAAAGTTCTCAGTATTTCTAACAGAATTCCGAGACAGTACATAAAATTAGTTCTCTCCGCTCGTTTCTCACCCTTCTCATTTAATTTTACAATAATTGTGTTATATCATAAAACGCTGTACCTTATGAGCTACTGAGTACATTATTAAATAAATCGCTAGTAAATATGCAGACTTACCTTCGAAGACGAGGAATGGTGAATGGTCACGAATGTGCATTCATTTTATACACCGTGCAGGCCACTGAGATATCAGAATTGCGTAGGCCCAATCATCCCACATTAATTTGTTTTAAAGATAACGTAATGCCCTCATGACTCAATATCTTTTTATCGAGGACTTTTTGAGATTTTAGATTGGATTATTAACACGTGTTTGGTGCTATCTACAGTCATTTTTCTTGCAGGCGGTAAATTTAAGAATGCCAACTTTACGTCTGACAGCTGAATATGACGCATAAAATTATCTTGGAGTTGATTGATGGGTTGTTTGTGAAATGTGAGGTTCTCACAACCGTGTTGCTGGGAATCAAATCCCACTATGATATGGCGACGTGCCGATTTGCAAGTAATCACTTACGTTTGGGAAGGACTTTCTACCGTTAATTTGATGCTGAGGAAGTCAACAGTTCTAGAACTGAAATAGGAATATAATTTTCTTCAAATGCTGCAATGCCTTTCTCGAAAAATACGACGTAGCTTTTTTTCTGTATTAGAAAGGAAGAAGTAACTTACAGCTATACAATTTTCGAGGAGTAGTAATTTACCTTAGCAACATTTAGTGATAAATCTGCCTATTTCTTGTTAACCGATGTAATTAGACCATCGGAGATGTTGGATTTAGTACTAGAACAGATACGTAAAACTTGGCAATACAGTTTCCTATTCTGAAATCTGTAGAGGACAAGGATTAAAATTATGTGAAGTGACAAAAAACCAAGAAAGACAGATCGCCTTTCTTTTATAACTTCTTCAAGAAATTCGATTTTGTTTGGTCAATTTTTTAAATTTATATTTTATGTATTTTTAAAGTGCTTTGATGTTGATTTCTCTCCAAAATGCTCAGAGACGTTTATCTGTATTGAAGTCAGTTACTGCACGTTGGTGAATATAATTCTGTTTAATATATATATGAATATATATAATATTTAGTTTTATTCTTAAGAAAACTAACCTTGCTTAGCGATTTGATATTTAAGAATTTACTGTATAATATTTATTGTTGTTATTATAGTAATTACAAAGCAACTATTTTCTACTTTCTGTTTATCATCATCATCGTCATCACCACCACCACCACCATCATCATCGTCGTCGTCGTCATCATCATCATCATCTGTAGTAGCATCATCATCATCATCATCATCATCATCATCTTCAATAGTGTGTAAGCCATTATGTTTTGTTGCATCTTCCCGGATTTTGGTCCCCCCAGGGGTCGACAAAACTTTAATTTTCCGGTCGAAGGGTATCTTGAAATAACGTGGCAATGCGTGTATCGTTCGCCGTTATCAACCGTTGCGTTCACTTTCATCTATAATCCACAATATTTTTATTTAAATGCTTTAAATTTTTCTTCTCGTATTATTAATTTTTGTGGTTATTTTACAACTGACAGCACAAATTTTATTTCCCCTGCCTCAGTTCTTTTCATCCCAGTTTTCTGAAGTACGGTTTTCACAATCAAAAATGTTTATTGATATCGCTATTATTTACATAATGTCAAAAATAATTCCTTATTGCTTTTTAAAACCTTCGTATCGTTGTTCAACAAACATACGTTAGAATTCTGTAGTTTACTACGTAGGTGTCATTATTACTTACATAAGAAAATTAGCTTTCTTTAATTGTTAAATTACGTTTTTGGCAGAAACTATTTTTGCTCTAATATGCTTACTTTCTTGACCTTAATTTTGGAAATAGAAAATATAAAATAGTTTTCCCTATTAATTTTAAGTAAGTATATAAAGCCCACTGTGGACCGAGTAGCTCAGTTGATATAGCGACTGACTACGGGCTGGACGGTCCGGGATCGAATTCCGGTGGGGACGAGATTTTCCGCCCTTCCAGACTGGCCCTGGAGCCCACCTAGCCTCCTGTACAATTGGTACCGTGTCTATCCCGGGGGTAAGTGCGGCCGCGGCGTGCTGCTGACTACTCACTCCTTCTAGTGCCGCGGTCATGGAAGAGTAGAGGTATACTTCTACCCACCCTCTGGGCCACACCGGGCCTGTAACGGGATCACTTTACCTTTACCTTTTTATAAAAAGCCTGCTGGAGTTTTATGTTTTTTTTTTGACAATTACTACATGACCGTCACTAAATAAGTAGTATCTGTAATATTTTGTTTATTTGTAAGTGATTTTTAAATTTATTTTGCTATCGGATGTCGACTAATCTATGTTAAAATTATGGACGGAGTACAGTTAAAACATACAATAGTTTACACCTTACACCCGAGAAGTTTATGAATTTTCTAACTTTCCACAGCGTCCGAAAAAAGGCGAGGAATATTTTTTATAACTGAGTGTTTGCTGGTTTCTCAAGAAGGACCCTGCTGCATGGAATTGGTCATAAGTGAAGTTAGAGTAACGCAAAGATGATGAAGATTTTTATTTTGAAGTCTGTTTTATTTTCCTACTAAGTACGCGTTTCATTAAGCAGATTGTAGATATTAGAATGCTGTAGGTGTACGGATTTCAATTTTATCAGATATATTCAGAGGTAATATCTGGCTGACAGAGTCTCAAGTTACACAAAATGATATAATTTTATTATGGACGTGAAAGTTGATTTTGGACGAACACTGGTAGAAAACTACGCAAAATCAAAGCCACATTTCTACTTACGCCTCTCACATTAAAATTTAGACTTTACAATATATCGTGAAATACTAAAAGTGGATTCAGTTCTTGTTATATTCTAAATGGTGAGCACGTAGCAGATCGGGTGATTGTCATATAAACTTTGGGTTCCCAAGTTATTGGGTTCAAATATGGAGAAAGTTTGCCCGAAATTTTCGTAGTTTCATTTAGCCCTCTCGGAAAATATGGGAACATAGCCTTAAGTTAGTCCACTATCGCTTCTCTTCACATTCTTTCTAATTCACTATTTATTATTGGACATATTATTGGGCGGTGACATGTGCGACGAGCTGGTCACTCGTTCCAAGGAATCCTACTGGATGTGTGTGTATATATTCGCAGCGTATAACCAACAAGATGCAACGTTTCACAATTTATTCATTTCTGTAAGACGGAAAACCCGTCTGAATCATGTAGAGCATCTTACAGTAATGAATAAATTGTGAAACTTTGTATCTTGTTGGTTATACGCTGCGAATATATTAGCGACGCACGTACATATGAATGTTAAAAAAGTGTGTGTATATGTGTGTGTGTGTGTGTGTGTGTGCAATTGTGTGTGATCTAGAAACCACAACAGTGGGGTGCCTAGGTCCGAGCTGGGCTGTTGCACCACCCACATTTCTTGTCAGATTTTAATGAACATTGAATATTCTTGACAGATTTTCGAAAAATACTCAGGTATAATATTTCATAAAAATCCGTCCAGTGGGAACCAAGATGTTCCAGGTGGGTGGCCATACAGACGGACGGACGGACAGACATGACGAAGCTAATAGTAGCTTTTCGCAGTTTTGCGAAAATGCCTAAAATACACACACACACACACACACATACACACACACCCACACACACACACACACCCACACACACACCCACACACACACACACACACATACACACAAACAGTATCCCTATCAGAGGCTATGGCCTCATTTGTCTTCATCTCAGTTATATTGTTATTTATCAGCCACAGTTATTTCTGTTATTGTTTTTAATTGTTACCATTATCATTACTACTTTATGTTATCTTTGTCCCATAAAAGAAAGAACACGTTCCTTCCTTTTGTTTTTTTTTCAAACAACTTATATTGAAAATGTTTATTCTTATGATAATCAGATGAAAATATTTATTCCCCTTTTACCACGTGAGTCAAAATACCTTGGAGGTTGACTCGTTCCCAACAATAAAAATATTTGAACATCATATTATTAATCGTATAATACCAGATATAATCGTCTAGGAAGGAAACCAGAATCAGGGAGAGACGGAAGAACAGCCTGGTAACAGTGGACAGAACGACGCAATGTGTTGTATGTGTACGTATATAGTACGTTTTCTTTGTAGGCCCACATACAAACAGTATATTCTGAACAAAGTATATAAAATAAGAAAATGTTGGAAAGCGGGAAGAGGTTACAGGTGTTTTCTATAAAACATGACTGATGAGAGATGACTGTCATCATGCCGATAGCACGGAGCCGATAACATTGGTGCCACTACGCTCTCATGTTATGTCGAGAATCAGATTAATTACTCGTAAGATTATTGTAGAGTGGTGGAAATTTAATGCCGATAACACATAAAAAACAAAATGAATGTTATCCTAATCGGTCTGAATCCGATATGATTGTTGGACGGAATGCATAAGGACAAATGTCTTGCCTGCATGCCAAAAAAATAAAATAAAAATAAAAATAAAAACTGTGCACGCAGTGGTTGTTAAACTGCTCAGCTTGATATATGAGTACCTGTTTGAACACACTGCTGCATCTACTGGCAACATTAGTTTCGTGGAATCAGTGTATGTAAAGTAAATATGCCGGATGTTTATAATTTGCTCGCAATTCGATTTTTAAAAGATGTCAAAACGATCTACTCGCTTGGAAATATGACCCACTGGAATATTATAATAGACCAGTAATCACTCTGAGAGCCATAATACACAAATGCAAAAAGCAGAAGCTATTAAATTATATGGCGAAATGGACGGTAGAGGGCAATAGGAATCATTTCGACAACATTGTGATACACCACCAGTAATAAAATACTTATAGACCTTGCGAAGGATTGGTCGGGATAGCTCAATCGGTACAGCGACTTGCCACGGGCTGGACGGTCTGGGGATCGAATCCCGGTGGTGACGAAATTGACGCACCCTTCCAGAGGAGGCCCTGGGTCCCACTCAGCCTCCTACACAATGGATACCGAGTCTTTCCCGTGGGTGAAGCGGCCGAGGCGTGGCGTAGAACTCCCCCATTTAGCACCGAGGTTAAAGAAAGAGTAGAGCTATAATCTACTCCCCCTCTGGACCTTCATGGCCTGTTCTAATGTGAACTTTATCTTTACCCAGCGAACTTCGAATCGACACAGAAACATAGTCCTACTCCCCCCCCCACCCCCGTTAAAGAAATATAAAAGGTAAACTGCTGAGTTATAAAGAAATAGTACTTCTTCCCTTCCCTTAGCAACAGTTAAAACCAGCTATCTGCAAGTATGTAATTTAGAATGTCATGCAAAATTACAGTTCACGGTGTTCAGTTGCAACCATAATTCAGTTTTTCCGTGAATTATATTAACTATTTTAATTTCAAACTCAATCAAAGACGTTGTTCTAAAATAGTTATCATTGAGGATAACAATATAATGTTTCCTCAATGTGTGTGTTTAGGCGCTTTCGCAAAATTGTGGAAAGCAGCTATTAGCTTTGTCATGTCTGTCCCTCTGACCGTCCGCATGGAACAGCTCAGCCCCCGCTGGACGAATTTTCATTAAATTTATTATTTGAATATTTTTCAAAAAAATGTTGAGAAAATTCAAGTGTCATTAAAATCTGACAAGAATAACTGGTACTTTACGTGAAGACCAGCATACATTTATGGTCAGATCTCGCTCAGTTCTTCTTAGGATTAAAAATGTTTGAGACAGAAGTTGTAGAGAAAATCAAAACACATATTTTATGTTCAATAACGTGTTTCTTTTTCAGAAATCTTGCAGCTTAAGAGACAGTGTGATAAATACTGAAAAGCCGGACTAGCCACAAGTGACAATAAGGCGCATGTACATTGGAATCTGGGTAACTAAGGCTACAGACACACACTCAAAATATGTATTGCTTATTTATGTTTTACTGACCGTGCTTCTCAGTATATTCCTAACAATTAACCAGCTTAATGCACAAATTCTTGTTTTATAATAAGTTTATTATATACCTCTACATGTTTCGAGCACTATTGTGCTCATCATCAGGAGATCAAAATTGTATTATACAGCAACTGGTATCATTACACCTGTAGGTGGCTATCCGGGCACAGGTTGAGAGAGGACACACAGGTGTGATGATACCAGACGCTGTATAATACAATTTTGACCTACTGATGATGAGCACAATAGTGCTCGAAACATGTAGATTCATATAATAAACTTATTATACAACAAGAATTTGTGCATTAAGTTGGTTAATTGCTAGGATTTTAATGCCTGTTGTTTTCCACTTCAACAATGGTTGCAGGAAAGCGTCTCGTTGCTAGTCTATACGTAAGTTGTTTGTCTTATTTATAATTATTGTGAGCCTAAGAATGACTTTTCGTAGGTCGAAATATATTTACTTTTACACACATAAACTGTGTTGTCGAAATACAGTTGTGTTTTGATTGAGCAATGTTTTGTGTGTTTGACTCATTATAAACTTCAGTGGATATGTAATAGCGAATCGTCCGGCATTTATGCCTATAGGTGGTGAACTGAAAACAGTATCGGATAGGGAGTATATGGGTCCTAAAGCAAGCAGGCCCAAAATTTGTGAGGAGATAATGGAAAGATCACGTAAATATCAAGCAGAATAGTGAAAATCGGGCTTATCTCCTATGGGATGTACATTGTAATTGTTGGGGTTTTACGTCTTACTTTTTTTATATCTTTAAGTGTCAGACGAAATGTGAGGAGGTAATCTCTAAACGTGACTGAGAAGCTGTCAGTGATAAACCTTGTACGATATGCTACAAACACGTACATCAAGCGTGCATTCAAGCTGACGATATAGCAAATCATTTTTTGCTCTTAAAACCTTATCTGGACATGAATACAAAAATCTGACAGAGCAGAAGTTAAATGCATGACATTTGTAGGGTTAATCGAGAAGTGTCCCAGATATAGGATTTATTGTGTACTGAAGACACCTGTTTTATAGGCGCTGTTAATTTTTTTTGTAATAAAGATAGGCATTATACTTAGAAGTGGAATGAACTTTAGTCAGTTTGGAGGAAAGTTTATCTGCAGCATTTGTGATGAGCTGCAGATACAAATTTTTGCATCATACGAACACCATAACTTTTTCATAATTCAAATTGCAAGCCAGAAATACGTTCTGCATTTGTTAAATAAACGCGTGAAATTGATGAGTGATGCGTTTCAACATTACGTGTATTTATTTGTTTGGTGTTTTTATTATTTTTTGTTCAAATATCCAATAGTTGTTTTGACTATTATTATGCTTTAAATTCCAAAAACAGTTTTGCATGAACAGAAAATCATATATAATAATACAAGGTTTTCTTAAACATCAATTTCTCATTAGATTTCTGCGTTTTACATTAGATTATTATTAGAGATGATTTTACATTAGATGCTATTTTCTGTTCTCCAGATCTGAGGTATTTTCAGATAAAAATAATTTGGCGTTTCATCTGTATTTATTTTCAGGCGCTTTCGCCAAATTACCAAAAGCGACTATTAGCTTCTTCATGTCTGTCCGTCCTTCTGTCTGTTCGTCTGTCCATACGCATGGAACAACTCGGCTCTCAATGAAAGGATTTTCATGAAATTTGATATGTCTGTTTTTCGAAAATATGTCGAGACCATTCAAGTTTCATTAAAACTTGATAAGAACAACGGGTACTGTACAGCACGACGTGTGTACCTTTGTTATAATATCTCACAGAATTTTTCTTAGAGTGAGAGATGTTTCAGACCAAGTTGTAGATAAAATAAAAACAGTTTAGATTCAATAATGATTTTAAGAAAATCGTGCCTCTTATATAATAATGTGGAATAGACTGGTAGAGGCAGACGTGACGCAGATGACAAAACCTGCTGCCATCGGGTGTCGAACCAATTGCAGGTAATCCGAGGCTACAAACACACACTCAGAATATGTAACACTTATTGCTTTTCCACGCCAACGTTGGTTTCGCGAAAACGCCACACTGTTATGTTTATATGTACGTTGCCTTTCTTGTTAAACAATGCTTAATTTGTAGACAATGGATTATAAAATCACAAGAGTTGTCAGTTTTGCTCGTCTGTATCAGTGGCAGCACATTTCATGTTACGCGCTGTAATTAAAATTATTTTTGTAGTTGGGTAAATTCCTTAATAAAAGGAATAAATAAGGTTATGTCCGTTTTTCAAAATTTAAAACAAAATTTGTGTGCTCCAATAAAACGTAAATGGATTCAAAGGCAGATGCAGTTATCTAAGCACAAATTGAAGCATGACGTCAGATTTTATTACATGACACCTGTAGTGTCAATCGTTATCCTTCGGAAAGTGCATAAAAATCTAAATTTTCCCGGGGTTGACAGGGCCATCATCGTATATTTTGTGACAGTGTAATGGATTTTCAGTTCTGTAACATGAGATCTGCTCAGGGAAGATTATCTCTGTACACAGAACATGTACTGTCCTTTGGTAGGCGTAGAAACTGGTACTTATATAGCACAAATCTGTAATTGTCGATCCAAAATGTAGGGAACATTTGATAGAAAATTTTAATAAAAATCGATGACAAGGGAAAACATATCTGACGCTATTTGCTCAGGCAATGGAGTGAACTTCGCTTTTTAAATACGGTCGTGTACGACTGGGAATACAAATAAGAATACAGTGCTGTAGACCAGGTACATTATTTTGTATGTGTACGAGCACCTGTTGCAGTTGATGAGAAATACCGTGAGCTCTTGATTTCAGAGGTCTACTGGCAAAGAGAGAGAAGAATGCGATTGTTGTGAAAAAGAGGGCATAAGTAGAGCTTCTACGGCAGTCCACACCGTAGGACTCCCCGTAGAAAGAAACTTTACAAGAGCGCTTATTGACGAGGAATTGTGGCTGTAGGAAGGTTGGATATTTTAAATTATATGTGTCCATGTTAGAAGGCAAATCCCACCACCAAATTGAAACACGATCTACGAAGACCATATATTGCTAATTTCCATTTCCTTTTTTCATTTTTAATGTAGAAGAGAGAATTGTTTTGCAAAGCTGAAGCTGTTTAAATGAAACATACTTTGTAATGAGTTCAGCGGAAATATCGACGTAATTTTAAATTTTTTTTATAAAAATAGTAGCTATGCGTGATTTCAGGCTTCCACCGCCAAGTAGATGAGAATTGTGCTCTTCTGGGTTGTTATGCAGCGAGTAGCGGTAATAACCCAGAAGAGCGCAATTCTAAAATATGCTGGCTATTCAGATCGTTGAAAGTAAGTCTCAAAATGTCAGGAATAACTGAGCTGAAAATACTAGGTATCATAAACATTAACCTCTTAAAGGCTCAACGTATTCTGCTTTATATAAGGAATCAGTCCGTACCGCGCTGTAAACACTTTCCACCATGGTTATAAAAACCAATTAGTTAATGATGTATATAGCAAACGTCGCTGTCTGTTGAGATACTTACAAAGCATTCAGCGTGAAGTTAGCACCATGTAGAATTTTTGAATATTAAACCTGGTGGTACGTAAAGAAACCGCAAGGCTTTAAAAGTTTAAGTCCTTTTAACGTACATTTACTGAACGTAGCTGCTAAGATATTTCAAGTTGTAAACTGTAAGTGAAGTTTAAAAAAAAAACCTTAAATTCTCTCCAGTATTTTAAATTCTCGCTTTTATTAATTTTTATATGTACATGTATTTAAGCTCGTAGCAATTACTTTGAAACCTTAGGCAGCGTGTTTTCCGTATGAATTTAAGTGTAAATACAAATATTTATTTAATTCGAATCGACTTATTTTGTAATTGATATTTTAAAGTACACAGTTCCAAATTCGATGTCTTCATCACATTGAAGGCACAGTGATTCATGTTTATTATGAATGAAATTATTTTTTAATTTTATTCTCTGCAAATAAATGTTTT
>Ga0131853_10007751_pt1 | contig 19475 bp, 14 predicted proteins | sample TergutLab28metaG_FD_92764 | JGI IMG/M metagenome (GOLD analysis project Ga0131853, IMG submission 92764) | Labiotermes labralis P1 segment gut microbial communities from Petit-Saut dam, French Guiana - Lab288 P1 (version 2) (version 2) | ecosystem: Host-associated > Arthropoda: Insects >... | reverse complement strand
CTGGTCTACGGCGTCCACGAACTGCCCGTGACCTGGTAGCAGCCTGCGGCGGCGCGATGGCCTCTGGCCAGTTGATCATCGCGCCGCTACGCTGACCGGGTGCCCAGTCTTTCCCGGGATGAGCGCGAGGCGTTCCTCGCGGAGCCGCGCATCGCCGCCCTGTCGGTGGCCGCGGGCCGGGACCGGGGGCCGTTCACCCTCCCGATCTGGTACGACTACGCGCCCGGCGGAGAGGCCTGGATCATCACTGGGGCCGATTCCCGCAAGGCCCGGCTGATCAAGGCCGCCGGCCGGTTCAGCCTGATGGTGGAGCGGACCCTGCCGCCCGGCGGCCCCACCGCCCCGTAATTCCAGCCCAGAAGGAGATCTCGCGTTGACCACCGCGCTCCCCCGTGATGTCATCGACCAGCTCACCGCCCTCGGTCCGGAGATCGGGCCGGACCTGGTCCAGGGCAGCTGGGCCCTGGTGACTCCGTTCCACGAGAAGCTCGGCTACACCGCGCCGACGGTGGTCCGCGACCTGTCCTACGGCCCGCACGAACGGCACCGGCTCGACGTCCACGCCGGGGACCACCAGAACGCCCCCGTGCTGGTGTTCGTGCACGGCGGCGGGTTCGTCCAGGGCGACAAGCACGTCGAGGGAACCCCGATGTACGACCACGTGGGCGCGTGGGCGGTACGGCACGGCTGGACCGGCGTGACGATCACCTACCGCCTGGCCCCGGACCACACCTGGCCCGCGGGCGCCGAAGACGTCGCCGCGGCGGTGGCGTGGGTCCGCGAGAACATCGCCGCCCACGGTGGCGACCCGTCCCGGATCGTGGTGGCCGGCCACTCCGCCGGCGCGGTCCACGTGGCCTCCTACGTCGCCGGCCAGGGCGGGGGCAGCACCGACGGCGTCAAGGGCGCGGCCCTCCTGTCGGGCATCTACGACCTGTCCACGCGGGGCGAACTGGAGCACGTGTACTTCGGCGACAGCCCGTCGGAGAAGGTCTCCACCCTGCCCGGCCTGGTGAAGACGGAGATCCCGCTGCTGTTCAGCGTCGCCGAACGCGACCCGGCCCCGTTCCACGACCAGGCCGCCCGGGTCGTGGCCGCCTGGCTCGGCGAGCACGGCACGGTCCCGAACCTGGCCTATGCCGAGGGCCACAACCACATCTCCGAGATCGGCAGTCTCGGCGTCGACGACGACGCCCTCGGCACGGCCCTGGCCCGCTTCATCGCCCGGAAGGCGTAACCGCCGCCGCTCAGCCGCCAGGGCGGTCGGGGTGAGGCCGGAGAGGGCCGAGCAGTCACGGGTCAGGTGAGCCTGGTCCGCGTAGCCGGCGTCGGCCGCGACCGCCGCGAGGTCCGGGACCGCCGGGCCTGGTGCCGCGTCGAGACACTGGACGAAGCGCTGGAAGCGGAACACGCGCTGCAGCGTCTTGGGCCCGTACCCGGCGGCCGCCTGGCAGCGGCGCCGTAGCTGCCGTTCGCTCAGGCCCACCGCCGCGGCGACCTCCGCCGTCCGTGCGGACGGGTCGCGCAGCAGCGCCGCCGCCCGCGCCATGGCACGGTCCGGTGCCGCCCCGGACGCCATCCGGCCCGCGGCGTCCAGGACGGCCGCGGCGGCCCGGGCCGGGGACAGTTCCGGGTCCAGGCACCGGGCCGCGTCCGGCGCCAGGTCGGCCAGGGTGACCCGCTGGTCGCGGATCTCGCTCAGCGGCAGGCCGAGCGCGGCGCCTCCCGCCGTCGGCCGGAACCGTACTCCGGCGATCACGCCGCCCGGACGGGTCCCCGCGCGGACGGGACCGGTGTCGGGTCCGGCCAGGTAGGCGCCGATGCCCCGCTCCCAGATCAGGTCGCTGCACGCGTCCGGCACCACGAGGCCCTCGCCGCCCGGGGCGTCGCCGGGAACGACTCGCGCCCACAGGCACGCGACCGAGTCCCGCAGCACGGCCGGGGGAGCCCACTCGGCGTACCCGGGGGCGAGCCACGCGCCGGCCGGAACCCAGTCCGCCGAGATCGTCACGCTCAGCGATGTTACGCGGGATCGCCGGGGTTCGACAGGGTCCGCGCCAGGAAGCCGGCCAGCCAGTCCTGGGCCGGGGAACGCGATCCCTCGGGCAGCGTGTAGAGGGCCACTTCCAGCGGTTCCAGGCTGATGGGCAGGCGCAGCAGGACAACCGGGTGGCTGGCCTCGTAGGCCCGGCCGAGGCGCTCGGGCACGACCGAGACCAGGTCGGAGTGCTGGATGAGATAGGGCAGCACGGAGAACCTGGCGACCTGGAGGGCGACCTGGTCGAGCGCTTCCAGGGTCTGCAGGGCAAGCCGCGGCCCCACGTGGCCGGACGAGCCGTCGACCAGGATGTGCCGCTCGGCCCGGAACTGCTCGACGGTGACCGAACCGGCGGCGGAGGCCCCGCCCAGCCGGGGATGTCCGGCGGCGACCATCGCCGCGTATCCCTCGGAGAACAGGGGCACCCGGCGGATCCGGGGAGCGGACAGCACCGGGGTCGCGATGAACCCGTCCAGATCCCCCCGGGTCAGCTGCTCGGCCGAGCCGGGCAGCTGAAGGGGCCGCACGGTGAGGGACACCCCGGGGGCCTGTTCCAGCAGCGGCCCGAGGAGGGCCGGCAGGAGCGACGTCTCGCCGAGGTCGGACATCCCGATCGTGAACGCCGCCCGCGACGTGGCCGGGTCGAACGCCGGGGCGGGATGCACCGCCGTCTCGATGCCGGTGAGCGACTGCCGCAGCGGCTCGTACAGGCGGTCGGCCGCGGCGGTGGGGGCCAGGCCCTGCCGGGTGCGCCGGAAGAGCTCGTCGCCGAAATGGCGGCGCAGCCGGGCCAGGCTGTAGCTGACCGTCGGCTGGCTGAGGTGGACCGCCCCGGCGGTCGCGGTGACGCTCCGGGTCTCGTACAGCAGCACGAACACCCGGACCAGATTCAGGTCGAAATCCGTCATATCGATACAGCCAATGTTCGTCACGAGGATTATCTATTGGCTTATTAGTAGCGCCGCTCTCTACGGTGGAGCAATCCAGAGCTACCAAGGGAGGCAGCCGATGCTGGTCAGGGACGCCGCCTACGAGATCCTGCGCGCCCACGGACTCACCACGATCTTCGGGAACCCCGGCTCGAACGAGCTGCCGTTCCTGGCCGGCATGCCGGAGGATTTCCGGTACGTCCTGGGCCTGCACGAAGGCGCCGTGGTCGGGATGGCCGACGGGTACTCCCAGGTCACCGGGCAGCCGGTTCTGGTGAACCTGCACGCCGCTTCGGGCACGGGCAACGCGATGGGCGCGCTGACCAACGCGGTCTACTCCCGCTCTCCGCTGGTCCTCACCGCGGGCCAGCAGGTGCGGCCCGCGATCGGGGGCGAGGCGATGCTGAGCAACGTCGACGCCGCGCAGCTCACCCGCCCGCTGGCCGGCTGGTCCGCCGAGCCGGCCTGCGCCGCCGACGTCCCGCGGTCGCTGGCCCAGGCGATCTTCGAGGCACGGCTGCGGCGGCGCCCCTCCTACCTGTCGGTCCCCTACGACGACTGGACGCAGGAAGCCGACCCGGCCACGCTGGCCGTGCTCGGCCGGGCCGTGGAGCGGTCGGCGCACCCGGCCACGGAAGAGGTGCAGCGGATCGCGGCCGCCGTCCAGGGGGCAAAGAACCCGCTGCTGGTGCTCGGCGGCGATCTCGACGCGGCCGGGCTGTTCGACGAGGCCACCGCGCTGGCCGAGGCCCTGCAGGCCCCGGTGTGGGCGGCCCCGTCCCTGTTCCGGCTGCCGTTCCCGAACCGGCACCCGCTTTTCCGGGGCGTGCTGCCCGCCGCGATCACGGCGGTGGCCTCCGCCTTCGAGGGCCACGACCTGGTGCTGGTGCTGGGCGCGCCGGTGTTCCGGTATCACGAGTACGTCCCCGGCGACTACGCGCCCGCGGGGACCCGGCTGCTGCAGGTCACCGATGACGCCGAGGCCGCGGCGCGGGCCCCGTTCGGCGAGGCCGTCGTGACCGACCCGGGCGCCGTCATCGCCGGGCTGCGCAAGGCCCTCGGCGACCGGTCCGCTCCCGCTCCGGACTACGTCGCGCCGCCCGAGCCGAAGGCCGGCGACGGGTCCGCGCTCCACCCCGACCAGGTGTTCGCGGCGCTGCGCGACACCCAGCCCGCCGATACCAGCTACGTGGTCGAGTCCACCTCCACGAACTCCTCGTGGTGGCGGCAGATGGACCTGCGGCGCGGCGGCTCCTATTACTTCCCGGCCTCGGGCGGGCTCGGCTTCGGCCTGCCGGCGGCGGTCGGCGTCGCCCTGGGGCAGCCGGGACGGCCGGTGACCGCGGTCATCGGGGACGGCTCGGCCAACTACGGGATCACCGGGCTGTGGACCGCGGCCCAGCACCGTCTGCCCGTCACCTTCGTACTGCTGCGCAACGGGACCTACGGGGCACTGCAGTGGTTCGCGGGCATTCTCGACGCGGCCGACGCGCCGGGGACGACGGTTCCCGGCATCGACTTCACGCGGATCGCGGCGGGCTACGGTGTCGAGTCCGTCCACGCCGCCGACGCGGATCACCTGCGGTCCGTGCTGGCCGAGACACCGTCCGGGCCGCGCCTGGTTCAGGTCGACACGGTCACGACGGCGCCTAACGGGTGAACTCCGGCAAAAGCCGGGTAGCGGCCGGGAATGACTTCCCAGACGCTTATCACGAAATCCGCTGATCTTAGCGCCAAGTCCCGCGCGGGCGAGGTGGTACTGGCCTATCTCGACGGGCAGGCCACCCGGCTCCGGGTGCTGGAGCCCGAGGTCCGCGCCGGAACGCCGGACGCCGTGCACCAGATGCGGGTGACCGCGCGGCGGCTGCGGGCCGCCCTGCAGGTCTTCCCGGCCCTGTGGCCGGCGCCGGTGACCGGCCCGCTGAAGGACGACCTGCAGTGGCTGGGCCGGACGCTCGGCGAGGCCCGGGACGTCGAGGTGCTCTCGGGGTACCTCGAATCCGGGCTGGAGGACCTGCCGGCGGAACTGGTGCTCGGCCCGGCCAAGGCGCGGGTCACCGTGCAGTTCGCCTCCCGGGCGGCCACCGCGCGCGAGGGCGTCGACGAGGCGCTGGACTCGCCGCGCTACCTCGCGCTGCTGGCCGGGCTCAGCGAACTGCTGGCCGCCCCGCCGCGGACCGCGGCGGCACTGGCCCCGGCCGGGGACGTGCTCCCGGCCGGGGTCGCGCGGGCCTGGCAGCAGACCCGGCGGCGGATGCGCCGGGCCGAGCGGACCGCGGCGGGTCCGCGCCGCGACGAGGCGCTGCACGAGGCCCGGAAGGCCGCGAGGCGGGCCCGGTACGCGGCCGAGGCCGTCACCCCCGTATACGGCAAGAAGGCCAGGCGGTTCACCAAACGGATCAAGGCTCTAGCCTCCGCCCTGGGCGAGCAGCACGATGCCGTGGCCGCCCGGGCCGAGGCCCGGGACGCCGGCGTGCAGGCCCACCTGGCCGGGGAGAGCGCCTTCAGCTTCGGCCTGCTCCATGAGCGCGCGAACGCCGACGCCCGGGCCTCGGCGGACCGGGCCCGGCACGCCTGGCACCGGGCCGCGAAGCCGAAGTCCGTCCGCTGGCTCCGCTAGCTGACCGAGTCAGGGACGACGGTCTCGGTCTCTCCGTCCCCGGAGGACTCGGCCGAGGCCGCCTCCGGGCCGGGCTTGCCGTCTCTGGCCTTGCGCGGGGCGAAGGACAGGCCGGCGGCGGCGCAGGCGAACGGGAGGGCCGGGATCAGGTAGCGGTAGTCGAAGTCCGCGAGCGCGATCGGCCCCACCAGCAGGGCCACCGCGGTAATCCACGGAAGCATCGACGTGCCGCGCACGTCCCAGGCCAGCCGGAGCTTGTGGACCTCCCAGGCCCGCCTCGCCGACCAGCCGCGGCGCCGGACCGCGATCACTCCGCCGAGGCCGATCAGGAAGATCAGCCCGAGCAGCGGGCCCCAGGTGAAGACGATCCGCTGGTAGCCCAGGATCGGGTAGGCGAAGATCTTGTTGATCACGCCGGGCTTCTGGTGGCCGTAGCTCATCCAGTCGCCGTAGGCGGTGCCGCCGGGAATCCAGGAGCTCTTCTTCAGGTCCGCGGCGGTCGGGGGCAGCATGCTGTACTGCTTCGTCACGTAGTGGGCGTGGAAGCTGTAGTAGTACACGGTGCCCGGGCCCGGGTAGTCGGTCCGCGGGAACTCGAACGCCATCAGGGTGTCCTTGACGACGAACTTGGCGTAGTCCAGGGGCTGAGCCTCGACCGCGGCGAGGTCGAACTTGGTCAGGACGCTGTTGCCGGCGGGCGACACCGGGCCGCCGATGCTGTTGAGGTTGTCGTGCACTTCGGGCGCGTGCCAGATGAAGTTCCCGGGGGCCGACCGGTCCTTGTAGGACTCCGTCGGGCAGACCCTGGCCTCCTCGCCGGTCGGGTGAATGCGGGAGCAGTCCGCGAACGACGACATCCGGCCCCAGATGTAGAACCCGGTGGCCTCGGTCATGCCGTAGCTGCCGTAGCGGGAGTGGAACCAGTTCGCGTAGCCGCCGACCGGGATCAGGACGCCGACGCACATCACCACGGCCGACACCCACCCGCCGACGGTCTTCCAGGACTTGCCCCGGATCAGCAGGAACAGCGGGAGGATCGGCAGCACGACCGCGCCGTCGGTCCGGACGATCGCGGCGTAGCCGATCAGCAGGCCGACGATCAGGGCCTTCCACCACGAGGTCTTCGGCCGCCACAGCACGATGGTCAGGGCGACCATCAGGCAGAACGTGAACACCGCCTCGGTCATGAGGAGGTGCTCGTTCTCGATGAAGTACCCGTCGAGCAGGACCGGCAGCGTGGCGGCGGTCGCCCACTTCCGCGAGACGCTGGCCCGGCGCAGCAGCGCGTAGATCATGACCGCGTCCGCCAGCCCCATGAGGTGCTGGAGCACCACGACCAGGGTCAGGCTGTGCAGCGGCAGCAGCATTCGCAGGAACAGCGAGTAGCCGGTGGTCTTGGACAGGTTCGGCTGGGGACGCAGCGCGGAACCGAGGTAGACGTAGGAGTCGCCGGCGAACCAGAGCGCGCCGGGATAGCCCAGGACCGCCAGCAGGCGCAGGAACGCTCCGGCGGCGAGGGCCCCGGTGAACAGCTTGTTGCGCCTGATGACTTCTCGCACGCGTTGCATACTATCCACGCGTATCAGCCCACTCTTGCAATTGCGTGACGAACGCCGCCGAATCGCGGCGCCAGCCGTCGGACGCCTTCGCCGCCGCGTGGGCGCGGTCACCGAGTCGCAGTCTCAGGTCCTTGTCTCCGTCCAGTTTGAGGATCGCGTCGCGGGCCGCCTCGACTCCCCCGGCCCCGAACGGCACCGTGAACCCGCAGCCGGCGTCGTCTACCAGGCCGGCTGGGAGCGGCAGCGGCGTGGTGATCACCGGCAGGGCGCGGGCCATGTACTCGTGGACTTTGGTCGGCATGGAGTGCCGGAAGTTCTCCTCGTCGTGCAGCAGCGACAGCCCGGCCAGGGCGCCCTCGGTCAGGGCGAGGGCTTCCTGGTTGGGCACGAAGCCGCGGGCGCGTACGGCGTCGCCGCCCGCGGCGATGTGCGCCTGGGCGGCCGCGTCGGCGGGGCCGACCAGTTCAACCGCGATCCCGTGCGGTTTCAGCAGCTTCCCTAGCTTCACCATCTCCGCTGACCCCCGGTCCGGGGAGATGTGCCCGACGTAGACGACCCGGCGCTCCCCCGACGGCGGCGCGGCCTCGTCGGGAACGAACGTGGTGTTGGGCACCACCGGGTGGGTCCCGCGGAACCGGTCGTTGTAGCCGTGCTCGGCCAGGATCAGGTGCAGGCGGCTCTCGGCCAGGCGCTCGGCGGAGATCACGCCGCCGGCGGCGACCGGGCGCATCCAGGGCGGCAGCCAGGCCTTCGTGGTGAGCGCGGCCGCGGTGTCCTCGTGGACGTCCCACACCGTCGGCGGGCGCTTGTCCTTCGGGGGCAGGACCAGCAGCAGTTCCGGGTCATGGACCAGGAGCAGGTCCGCGCCGGGCGCGTGCGCCGCCATGGCCGCGCGAGCGGCCTTCAGCGGCCCGAGGCGGTTGCGCCCCGCGGCCCGCGGGATCACCACGGCCTTAAGTTCGCCGTTGCTGTCGCTATCACGACCGGAATCGCGAACATAAGCCCCCGGGTCCGGGGCGCCGGGCTCGCCCCAGGGGGCGATGTACGTCACCTGGTGACCGGCGTCGAGCAGGGCGCGGATCTCACGGAAGTAGATCCTCGCGTCCGCGGGGTGGTGCACGACCGTGCACACCACGACGTGCATTTCCGGGCCTTTCCTGACGAATCGGTTAGGCAGCCGATGGCACATCGAGCCCGCCTGGAAAGGGAGCCTATGTGACATCGAGCCCGCGGGGGGCGGGCTTGCCGGTCTCTTCAGGTTCTACAGAGGGAACACGCCGTCGCCGCTCAGCTTCGTCCCGCGAGTGTCGAACAGGAGACGGGAGCGGGCCGCGATGTCGGGCAGGTCGTAGGTCGAGTGCGACTGGAGCAGGATCGTCAGGTCCGCGTCCGTCACCGGGTCGGCGGCCCGGGCGATGTCCTTGCCGTCGACCTGCCAGTTCTCCACGAACGGGTCGTGGTAGGACAGGACCGCGCCGCGCTGCAGCAGCTTGCGGGCGATCGGGCGGGCCGGCGATTCGCGCTGGTCGGCGATGTCCTTCTTGTAGGTGACGCCGAGCAGCAGGATCTTGGCGCCGTTCATCGCCTTGGCGTCGGTGTTGAGGATCTCCGCGGCCCGGTCCACCACGTAGGTCGGCATCCGGCTGTTGATCTCCTGCGCCAGTTCCACGAAACGGAACGGGTAGGACAGCTCGGCCCGGACCTTGTAGGACAGGTAGTTGGGGTCGATGGGGATGCAGTGGCCGCCGACACCGGGGCCGGGGTAGAACGCCTGGAAGCCGAAGGGCTTGGTGGCGGCGCACCGGATCGCGTCCCACAGGTCGACGCCCAGTTCGTGGCTGAAGATCGCCATCTCGTTGACCAGGGCGATGTTGACGTGCCGGTAGGTGTTCTCCAGGAGCTTGGCCATCTCGGCCTCGCGGGCGGACTTGGCCGGGACGACCGTGTCGATGAACTGCCCGTAGAACTCCGCCGCCGCCGATGTGCAGGCCGGGGTGAGGCCGCCCACGACCTTCGGCGTGTTCTTCACGCCGAATTTCTGGTTGCCCGGGTCGATCCGCTCCGGGGAGAACGCCAGGTGGAAGTCCAGGCCCGCGGTCAGGCCCGAGGACTTCTCCAGCATCGGGCGCACGATCTCGTCGGTGGTGCCCGGGTAGGTGGTGGACTCCAGGACGACCGTGGTCCCCTTGCGCAGCAGTTTCGCGGCCGTCTCGGTGGCCGCCTTCACCGCGGTCAGGTCCGGGCCGTCGGACTCCGACAGGGGGGTCGGCACGCAGATCACGATCGTGTCCGGGTCCTTGATGTCGGCCAGGGACGTCGTCGCCCGGAAGCCCCCGGCCACCATGGAGGCGACATCGGCGTCGGACAGGTCGTCGATGTGCGACCGGCCCGCGTTGAGGCCGTCAACCGCCCCCTGATTGACGTCGAACCCGGTGATGCTCACGCCGGATCGGACCGCTTCCTGCGCCAGGGGCAGACCCACGTAGCCCAGCCCGATGATGACGACGTTCACCTAAATCCAGCCTCCTCAAGCCAAATGAATCCCCACATCGTATGAGGTCACCCGGTCAAACCGCGCCCAGTCGGGCGTATGCGTCCCGGTACCGGTCCGCGTTGTGCTTCCAGGTGCGGTCACGGGCGACCCATTCGCGGGCATTCGTGCCGAGTTCGGCGCGCAGCGCCGGATCGGCCTGCAGCCGCCGCAGGCGGTCGGCCAGGGCGTGCGCGTCGCCGGGCGGGAAGGACATGCCCCGCACCCCGTCCTCGATGATCTCGGTGAGGGCGCTGGTGGCGCTGACCACGACCGGCAGGCCGCTGGCCATCGCCTCGACCGGCTTCAGCGGGGTCACGAGCTGGCAGACCCGGTCCGGGGTGCGGGGGACCACGAACGCGTCCAGCGCCGCGTGATGCTCGCGCACCTGGGACATCGGGACCCGGCCGGTGAAGATCGCGTCGTCCAGGCCCAGCTCGGCGGCGCGGTGCGCCAGGGCGGTCCGCTCGGCCCCGTCGCCCACGATCAGCGCCCGGGCGGGCACGCCCTTGTCCTTGAGGATCTTCACCGCTTCCAGGAGCGTGCCGATGCCCTCGTGGGCGACCAGGCTGGAGACCAGCCCGACGGCGAACTCGTCGGGGCGGATGCCGAGGCGGGCGCGGAGCGCGGCGCCGTCGGGCAGCGGCGTGAGGAACTCCTCGCTGACGCCGTTGGGCGCGATGATGACCTTGTCCGGGTCCACGCCGCGCCCGATGATCTCGGCGCGCATCGCCTCGCCCAGGGTCACGACCAGGTCGGCGGTGGTCATGCAGTGCGTTTCGAGCGCCCGGCTGCGGACGTAGCGGTCCGACGATTCCAGGCCGGCCGTGCCGGCGTGCCGGGACAGCCAGGTGTCCTCCCAGAAGCCGCGGACCTCGTACACGTACGGGATCTGGTAGGCCTCGCGCAGGGCGATGGCGATCAGGGCGTTGGAGTAGTTGCTGGCGGCGTGGAGCACCGCGGGCTTCAGCGAGTCCACCAGCTTCGAGGCGTGACGCAGCTGCGTGGCGGCGATGGCGTCCATCCGGCCGGGCATCACCCACGGCAGCAGCCGGTGGTAGGGAACGCCGTCCACCGCTACCTCGAACCGGCCGTCGATGTGGCCGGCCGTGACCGGGAAGCCGATCCGGGTGGCGACGTGCGGGTCCAGGCCGGCCGCGCGCTGGGCCAGGGCGATCTCCTGGGTCCGGACCGTGTACCCGGCGCTGGTCGTCGGCAGCCCGTCGGTAACGACGTGGAGGACCCTTCCGCGGACGGGGGCCGGAGATCCGTTTCGCTTCGAGCGGCTCTTGAGGGTCCCGGGCTCGAGCATGGCGGCCTCGGCCCGCAGGGTCGCGCGCAGGCGGGCGGCGCGGCCCCCCGGCGCGCCGTCGAGTTCGCGGACCGCGTCGTCGAGGCGGCCCTCCCGGTAGGCCAGCCGCGCGGCCAGGACGGGACGCGCCGCCGAGGACCCGGGCAGCCGGGCCAGCGCCGACCGGGCGACCTGCGGCTGGTCCACGGCCAGGGCGAACGCCGCCAGCCGGGCCGGGCGGCGTTCCAGCGAGCCGAGCGCGGACCGCTTGTCCCCCGCCCCCCAGAGCGCGGAGGCCCGCCCGTAGGGTCCGGCCAGCCGCAGCCAGCCGCGCAGCGGAGCGGGCAGGGCTCGCCAGCCCAGGGTGAGCGCACGAACCGGATCATCGGTTATATGCCGCACCATTACCGACAAAGCCAGCACGATCGCGCGAGGTGAGGGGGCGGTAGTCACGCCGGCGGATACTAGTCCACGCGCGCCGCCTGTGGGCAGCCGACCGTCTAAATACTGCGGCCCGTAGTGTTTTACCCGCCACAAATATGCTGAGCAGCACTAGCACGGGGCGAGTTGCCCGTAATCTCAACATCGGAATGCCGGCAAGCGACAATTTTCCAGGGAAGGCGATGCGCGCGTCCATCACGCATGTACTCGGGGCCAGGCCGAATTTCGTCAAGGCGGCGCCGGTGATCCGTGCGCTGGCGGCGCTCGGCCACGAGCAGCGGATTATCCACACCGGACAGCACTACGACGAGAAGATGTCCGACATCTTCTTCGTCCAGCTCGGGCTGCCCGAACCAGACGTCAACCTGGGAGTGGGCTCCGGCTCGCACGGCAAGATGACCGCCCAGATCCTCGCGAAGCTGGAGGACGAGTTCGTCGAGCACCGGCCGGACGTGGTCATGCTCTACGGCGACGTGAACTCCACCGTCGCGGCCGGGCTGGCCGGGGTCAAGCTCGGCATCAGGCTTGCCCACGTCGAGGCCGGGCTGCGGTCCTTCGACACCGGCATGCCCGAGGAGTGGAACCGGCGGCTGACGGACAACATGTGCGACATCCTGTTCGCCACGTCCCCGGAGGCCATCGGCTACCTGGCCCAGGAAGGGCGGCCGCCGTCGGCCGTGCACCTGGTCGGGAACCCGATGATCGACACCCTCATCGCGAACCTGGACAAGTTCGACGCCTCCTACGCGTCCAAGACCTACGGCCTCGACGGCAAGTACGTGGTCGCCACGCTGCACCGGCCGGCCAACGTCGACACGCCCGAGCGGGCCGCCGAGCTGGTGAAGGCCCTGCACCAGATCGCCGCCCAGACCGACGTGATCTTCCCGGTGCACCCTCGGGGCCGGGCCACCCTGACCAAGGCCGGCCTGCTGGACTCGCCCCGCGTCAAGGTGGTCGACCCGCTCGGCTACATCGAGTTCATGTCGCTGGTCCGGGGGGCCGCCGCGATCGTCACCGATTCGGGCGGCGTGCAGGAAGAGACTACGCTGCTGCGCGTGCCGTGCCTGACCCTGCGACCCAACACCGAGCGCCCCATCACCATCACCAGCGGTTCCAACCGCCTGGTCACCGTGGATGACGTCGCCGGCCTCGCCGCCAAGGCCGTCCATGACGGCCCCTACGACGGGGAACTGCCCCCGCTGTGGGACGGCCAGGCCGGCCCCCGGATCGCGCGGATCCTGACGTCCTGGCTGGAGAACGCCGATGACTGACCTGACGCCGTCGCCCGAAGGGCAGGCGGAGGACTCCGGAACCGCCGGGCACGAGCGGCTCTCGCGCGAACTGCGCGACACCCGCATGCAGCTGGCCCTCACCCAGGCCCGGCTGAATGCGGTCGAGGGCTCGGCGTCGTGGCGGTTCGGCCGCGTCGTCGCCAATGCCGCCAAGCGGCCCTGGCCCCGCGGCGCCGCCCTGCCCCGCGACTTGTACCGGCTGTGGCGCGAGCGCGGCGCCACCCCGACCTCGGCCCAGAACGCGGCGGGGGCTCTCGCCTCGGCCCAGCTCACCGACCTGGACGGGACCGGGGCCCGGTTCCTGTCGGCGCTGACCTCTCCGGGCGCGCCGCCGCTGCCCGATCTCGGGCTGGTCCTGTCCGGCTCCGGCGCCGTGGCCGCGGGCTCCGCCCAGGGGCCGGTGATCACCGGGGCGCTCACCGCCCTGACCTGCGCCACCCTGGCGCCCGACGCGACCGTCCACCCGCTGCTCCCCCACGACGCCGACATCGTCGTGGAGTCCACCGGCGCCGACCTGGTCGTGGTCGAGGCGGCCGCCATGCTGCCGGGAAACCCCTGGGCGTACGCCACCGACCCCGCCGCCGCCGACCGCGGCCGCAGGCTCGCCCGCATGATCGTCATGGCCCGCTCGCTGGGCATCCCGGTCATCCTGGTGCGCAACGTGCCCCAGTCCCGGATGCCCGGGCTGAGCTGGCTGGTGCCGACGGTCGACACGGTCCTGGACACGGACTTCGGCACGCAGCTGGCCCGGTTCAACCCGGTCGGCGTCACGCCGGACCGCCCGGCGGACCCGGTGTACGCGGGGGACCGCGACCCCCGTGAGGCGCCCGGCGTCCGGGCCCTGCTCGACGCGGTCACCGGCTCCGGCCCGGACGCGGAGGCCGCCGTCACCCTGGCGGGCGGCCGGTCCTGGCGGGCCCTGCCCGGGCTGTACCGGTCCCGCGCGGTGTTCGTGTCCGCGTCCGAGGCCCAGGGGCGCGAGCAGCGGGCCAGCGGCGCCCGCGTCGTCGGGCTGGCCGCCCGTGCTGGTGAACACCGGCGCGACGCCGACGCGGTCCGCTCTCAGCTGGCCTCCGCCGTCGCGGCGGGACCGCTGCCGACGGCCGAGATCCGGGCCGGCCTGCGGGACATCTTCTCCGCGCATTCCACCCCGGTCCGGGTCCGCGAGCTGATCCGGGCGGCGGGGCTGCCCGCCTCCGCCTACGGCGGCCGGCAGGTGGCCGTCGTGGCCAGCGCGGCCGACGCCGACGCGGCGGGCCGCCTGGGCGCCGCCCTGAAGCGGCAGCGGCTGCGCCCGTCCGAGGTCATCGTCTCCGCCGTCCCCGGGAGCGCCGCCGCGGCGGCCCGCGAGGCGCTCAGCGGCCTCGCCGACAAGGGAACCCGGATCCTGGTGGTCGACCCCGTCCCGGGCCCGGAAGCCTCCGGCGGCCTGGAGTGGGCCCGGCCGATGGTCCGGCACGCCGACGCCGGCTGGGTGGCTCCCTGGCCGTCCGCCGGCGCGGACCCGGCGGAACTGCCCGACACCTACCTGCTCGACCTGGCGTGCGCGCGGGAGTGCTCGCAGGCGGACGCCGTCGGGGTTACCTCCTCCGATGCCGCCGACTACGCGTTCACGACCGCGCTGGAGACACCCGCCCTCGTCCGGCGCGACCTCCTCGCACCCGGTTCACCGTCCGCTGACCGCTGGGGCGCGCACGGCCTCCGCCTGTTCACCGTTAGGAGCTGACACCCCAATGGCCGGACACCGCCCCCGCGCGCTGGTCTACGGTGACGTCGACCTGAACCTGCTCGATGGCTCCGCCATCTGGGTCCAGGGCGTCACCCAGGCGCTGGCCGCTGCGGACTGCGACGTCACCATCGTCCTCAAGGCGCCGGTCCGCACCGACCGGCTCACCGCGCCGCTTCGGGAGATGGACGCGGTCACCCTCCGCAGCCCGCACGCCGAAGCCCTGCTCCCGGACCTCGCCGAGGCCAGCCTCACGGTGCCGCAGGCGGTCTCCGTGCTGGCCGCGGTGGACTCCGAGAAGCCCTTCGACCTGGTCGTGCTCCGCGGTCGCGGTCTCGTCGCCGCCGCGGCGAAGAGCGGCGCGTTCGACGGGCGCCTGTGGACCTACCTCACCGACCTCCCGCAGGCGGTCCCCGCGATGACCGGGAACCACGCCGAGGAGCTCGCGATGATCGCGAAGTCGTCGGCGTACCTGCTGTGCCAGACCGAAGACCTGCGCTGCTTCCTGGAGGGCAGCATCCCGGCCGCCTGCGGGAAGTCGGTGCTGTTCCCGCCGGTCCTGCCCGCCGAGTCCGTGTCCCGCGACTCCTCGCGGCCGGTCGCCTCCGGCGCGCCGCTGAAGCTCGTCTACACCGGCAAGTTCGCGCCCCGGTGGAACACCCTCGAGATGACGGAGCTCCCGGCGCGGCTGCAGGACCGCGGCGTCCCCGCCGAGGTCCACATGGTCGGCGACAAGGTCCACGACGACCCCAAGGACTCCACCTACAAGCGCCGGATGCGGGCCGCCCTCGGCGAGATCGGCGCCCCGGCCGTCCCCGGCGTGATCTGGCACGGCGGCCAGCCCCGGGCCGAGGCGATGCGCCTGGCCTCCGAGGGGGATATCGGGCTGTCCTGGCGTCACCCGGACCTGGACGCCTCCCTGGAGCTGTCCACCAAGGTCCTGGAGTTCGGCCAGCTGGGACTGCCGGTCATCCTGAACCGCACGCCCATGCACGAGCAGCTCCTCGGGGCCGATTACCCGCTGTTCGCCGCGTCGCTCGACGACTGCGCCGACGTGGCCGCCGCCGCGGCCGCGTCGCCGGAGCTGTACTCCCTGGCGGCCGGGCGCACGCGGGCGGCCGCGGCCGAGTACGCGCTGGAGAAGGCGGCCGGGAGGCTGCGCGACTACCTGTCCCGGGCGGTCGCCTCCGACGTCACGCCGGTCGCCAGCCCGCTGAAGGTCGTCATCGCCGGCCACGACCTGAAGTTCTTCAAGCCCCTGATCGCCTACTTCCGGCTCCAGCCCGGCATTGAGGTGCGGGTCGACCAGTGGGCGTCGCTGGGCGAGCACGACGAGGCGGTCTCGCGTGAACTGGCCGAGTGGGCCGACGTGGTGATCTGCGAGTGGTGCGGCCCCAACGCGATCTGGTACAGCCGCCACAAGCGCAAGGGGTCCCGCCTGCTGGTCCACCTGCACCGGTTCGAGCTGTACTCGCACTACCCGGGCCAGGTACGGATCGCCAACGTGGACCAGGTGATCTGCGTCAGCGACCACTACAGCCGCCTTACCCGCGAGCACACCGGCTGGCCGGCGGCCAAGGTCGTCACCGTGCCCAACCCGCTCGACGTGTCCCAGCTCTACCGGCCCAAGCTGGACGGCGCCCAGTTCCACCTCGGGATGATCAGCGTCGATTCCTCCCGCAAGCGCCTCGATCTCGGCCTGGACGTCCTGGAGGAACTGCGCCGCGACGACGACCGGTACATGCTGAACGTGAAGTCCCGGATGCCGTGGCAGCACTGGTGGGTGTGGCAGAACCCGGCCGAGCGCGACCATTACACCGAGGCGCTGCGGCGCGTCCAGCGCTCGCCGCTGCTGCGCGACGCCGTGGTCTTCGACGACGCCGGCCCCGACGTGCCGGCGTTCCTGCGCCGGATCGGGTTCGTCCTGTCCACCAGCGACGACGAGTCGTTCCACGTCTCCCCGGCCGAGGGCATGGGCTCCGGCGCGGTCCCGGTCATCCGGCACTGGGAAGGCGCGGAGACCATCTACGACACGCGGTGGATCCGGGAGACGCCCACCGAGATGGCCGGGTTCATCGCCTCGCTGTCCGACCCGGCGGACTGGCGGGAGGCGGGTGATCTCGCCAACCGGCAGATCCAGTCCTACCGGCTGGAGACGGTGTGCGAGACATGGCACAAGCTGCTCACGACTGACCTGGGCTGACGCGCATGTTCTTCACGCTCGCGGTCAGCGCGGCGACCGCCGAGGCCTGTGCCGCGCTGACCGGCCGGGCGGAGAACACCGACCCGTCGCTGATGCCCGTCCCGGGCCCGGCCACGGTCGCCTGGCGGTCCGAGGACGGCCGCGCGGCGATCGTGCGCTGGGGGTCCGCTCCCGACGGCGCGGACGGCGCCAGGTCGTTCGCCGGCACGATCTGCCCGGACGTGCCGGGCACGCACGTCCAGGCCCGGACCAGCCTGGCCCGGGTCGACCCGGTCTACGCGGCCTCCGGGCCCGGCGCGGTCGTCCTGTCCGACCGGGCCATGTGGGCCGCGGCCGTCGCCAACCGGCTGGGGTCCCCCGACCCGGACCTGGCGTGCGCGATCGTCAACACCGGTTTCCCGCTGGGCGCCACCACCCCGTGGAAGGGCGTGTCCGCCCTCCCCCCGGCCTCGGTCGCCCGCGTGGCGGACGGGCGCCTCGACGTCGACGAGGGCTCTCTCGGGGCCCCGGAGACCGCCTCCGGGGCCTCCGGCCCGGCGGAGGTCGCCGCGGCGCTGGTGGCCGCCGTCGCGCCGCTGAAGGAGGCCGGCGAGCCGGTCCGCCTGAGCCTGACCGGCGGCAAGGACAGCCGGCTGATCGCCGCCGCGCTCGTGGCGGCCGGGGTGCCGGTCCAGGGGCGGACCCACGGCTTCGCCGCGCACCCCGACGTCGCGGTCGCCTCCCGGGTCGCAGAAGTTCTCGGCATCGAACACGAGGCCGTCACCCCCGCCGAGCCCGGTACCGAGACGGACGTGCTGGCACGGCTGCGCGCGACCGTCCTGGTCGCGGACGGGATGCTGTCAGCGTTCGAGAACGTGGGCCGGGTGGACCCTCGCCGCTCTCCGGCGCTGACCGCCGGCGGGCACGGCGGGGAACTGCTGCGGGGCGGCTACGCGGAGTCGGCCGCCGGGCGCCGGGCCGCGCCGCTGCGCGCCGCCGAGGTGCTGCGCCGCCTCACCACCCGGCACCTGGGCCTGCTGCGGCGGGGCGCCGCCGCGGGCTACACGGCCTCCCTGGCCCCGTGGAGCGCCGCCGCCCTGGCCCGGGGGCCGCTGTCGATGCTGGATGACTTCTACCTGGTGAACCGGGCGGGCCGGTGGTCGGCCACGGCCCGGCAGGCGTATCTGCTGCGGGAACGCCTGACCCAGCCCCTGTTCGACGAGGGCGTGGTGCGGGCCGCCCGGGCCGTTCCCCTGGCCGCCCGTACCGACGGGTCCCTGATCCGCTCGGCGATCACGGAACTGGCGCCGTCCCTGACCGGCGTGCCGTTCGCGGGCAAGCCCGCCAAGGGGGCGGTGCCGGCGACGTTCGACTGGCGGCGGCAGTACGGGGACCAGATCTCGGAGTTCTTCCGCTCCTACATCCTGGACCAGGGCGCCTCGGGGGGCCTGTTCGAGGTCATCAGCCGGCCCGCCGCCGAGAAGGCTCTCGTCCCGCCGCACGCCGACCGCGGTACCGTCTGGGCCCTGGCCACCCTGGCCTGCCTGTACTCGCGGGACTACCGCGCCGCCCGCGAACCGGTCCCCCGCCTCCCGGTCACCTGACGCCGCTGCCAACGCAGCGAAAGGCGCCCCGGACGAACTCGTCCGGGGCGCCTTTTTCGCGCCGGGCCTGGCTCAGCCGCGGCCGTACTTGTTCTCGGCCTGCCAGAAGAAGACCAGGCCGATGACGAAGAAGCCGACGCCCCAGCCCGCGGCCGCGACCCACAGGTCGTTGTTGGTCACGAGGGCGTGGCAGTAGGCCTGGTACGGGACGTGCTTGCCCGGGTCATTCAGGAACGCCTGGCACAGCTGGTGGTTGTAGGGCTTGTTGCCCGCCGAGTTCGTCCGGTACGACGACATGAACGCCACCCGGATCAGCTGGATGAAGACCGCGAACGGGTTCAGCGACAGCACCTGCCCGACCCAGGTGGGCAGGCCCTGGATCGGCAGCGTGATGACCAGGTACATGACGCCGCAGAAGTACCGGGAGATCCGCAGGAAGAACGGGATCAGCTCCGAGATGTCCGCCAGCGACCCGCCCATCCGGGCCACGATCAGGGCCGCGCCGGTGTTGAACAGCGTCTGCAGCAGCAGCGCCGGGATCACCAGGAACCAGTACCAGGACGGCCACTGCTGGCTGCCCAGCATGATGACGATCAGCACGCCCATGCCGACCATCATCTGCTGCAGTTCCACCAGCACGTAGGCCAGCGGCAGCGACGCCCTCGGGAAGTACAGCGCCCGGATCAGCTGCAGGTTGGCCCGCATCACGCTGGAGCCGGTCACGATCGACCGCTCGCTGAACGCGAAGACGAACACGCCCGTGATCAGGAACGCCGGGTAGTGCTCGACGCCCTTGGCCGCCTGGAACAGGATGCCGAAGATCAGGTAGTAGACCAGCGAGTTCAGCAGGGGCGTCAGCACCTGCCAGATCTGGCCCAGCTTCGCGTCCGTGTACATGGACACGTTCCGCGCGGTCGCGTAGCCAACGATGAAGTGGCGCCGCTCCCACAGCATCACTATGTATTCCCACAGCGACGGCCGGGCTCCGCTGAGCTTCAGGCCGTATTCCTTGGCCATCTCGGCCGCCGGGCGGTCGAACACCCGCTTCTCGTCCGCAACAACCGATGCCCCGGCGTCGAAACCGCCGGGCGCGCTTATCTGACCACGTTCGTCCACGGCGGCAAAGTCTAGGGGACCGGCAGCCTAATCAGCGAAACATTCCCCGATCCGGGCCGTCACAATCCTGACTCGGCCGTACGAACGAGGATGCGCCGGCACTCCTCGTGCCGGACCACCTCATCGGCGGCGGCGGCGCGGACCTCG
>Ga0131853_10007750_pt1 | contig 19477 bp, 10 predicted proteins | sample TergutLab28metaG_FD_92764 | JGI IMG/M metagenome (GOLD analysis project Ga0131853, IMG submission 92764) | Labiotermes labralis P1 segment gut microbial communities from Petit-Saut dam, French Guiana - Lab288 P1 (version 2) (version 2) | ecosystem: Host-associated > Arthropoda: Insects >... | reverse complement strand
CCATACAATACACGATCTAATACCAACCTACACCCTTCATTAGCAAGGTTGACCAAATACCAAAAAGGGGCCTACTTTTCAGGCATCAAGGTCTACAATTGTTTACCTATAAGAATAAAACAAATCTCAGGGGATGTGAATAAATTCAAACTGGCATTGAAAACGTTTCTTTTAGCTGGATCCTTCTATTCTATGCAAGAATTTCTAGAATGGACTACCCTAAGGGACCTAAATGCCTTGTACTCGTGATGATTGTTGAACTGGCTGGATTGAGTACCCTATTTCACTTATTTTATCTATCTATTACAGTTAGTATACCCAGTTAATGATTTGACAATAACGAAATGGCAATACTTGGTATAATGTATTCTTATTGAAGTTTATATATCCAACTTGTGGTACCTGTTAATATAAATAATTAAGTTTAATGTATTTTAAGAGCTCAGCACAATATATGTACATGTTGTAATCTTATACCCTATCTAATGTAATTTATAATGACATATTCTATATCCGGTCGTTCTGACCATGTATGGATTGATTGAAATGGTACATGGTGTATGAGCCCTGGTATTGGAAGATGTGTTTTGTGACTGTATTTCTCGTCTTATAAACGTATTTCTTTATATAATTGTATTTCCTATTTTGTTATCTTATATTTTTTTCTGTAACTCTCTGTTTCATCTTTGTATATGACAAGCTGAATATCCTATGGGTATTTGCCTTGTATGGATCTGATGAACGCATAATAAATACAATAAAATACAATACAAAGGCGTCCAAAATATTCTTGCTGGGTTGTTTGCTTATGGATACCATACATACCAACAAGAAGGTACTTAAAATTTTTAAATTCTCTGAACACAGTGTCCCGTATATAGTATAGAGGGTGACATCATCACTCTATAGAATAAATTTTGATATCTTACAGATATAAAAATTAAAAATATACAAGCAAAAATCGATGTCTGTGGTGTTACAGATTACAGATAAAAGAGTGGCTCCAAATAACAGCACATTATGACATTAGTCAGGATTCGAACTTGATACATTCTGGCGCCAAGGATGAATCATCGCCGACCGACTGCGAATTATGTGGTGATAATCACGCTAGGGAGGGTTGACTTAGCAAGCATCAAGGCCACAACGAACAAACAACCGACAATCCTGAAAAGCTTCTTATTCTCGTAATCTTCTTTGCAACATTAGTTAGCTGTTCCTGAGAACAAACAAACATCTTCTTTGCAACATGAGTCAGCAAGTTCCTGAGAACAAACAAACGTATTATAGACATTTGTAGGTATTCACGCTAGAGAAGTGTCTTGGCAAGCATCAAGGCCACAACGCACATAATAATAGACAATCCTAGCTTGCTGATTACTTAAGAAATCTTCTTCGCTACATGGGTCAGCGGTTCGTGATGTAAAACCTCGATTCGTATCATGTATCAATTATATGAATATTATATTCACAGACCCTCAACGAAATCAGCCCAAGATATCGCTTGCTGTTGAAACTTTACTCCTTGCCGCCAACCTTCGCGCCAGTAAGCCCCTCCACTGTGCGATCGACTTTGATCCTACTGCGCATCAGCTGGTTACTCCGAATGATATTTGGACCAGACTTCTGTCCAATGAAAACAAATATTAAACGTACAGCATCTAATACCAAGGTTAAGAATGTGTACGGCTTTAAGGTGAGTAAATTGGTGATAAAGTGTCTGCTAATTTTGTCCGATTAAAAAAACTTGAATTTAATCGACAAATGCTAATAAAATCCGTCCGGTGGGGGACATGCGGATAACGAGCTTTGGAACAGATCATCCGTGGTAGGAGAGGTAGTGTGAAGGTCGAATACGTCAGAAGAGTTGGACCGGAGATAAATTCCGTTAAGTCCGATTGTGTAGTATCTGATCTGTGGTAGTAAGTGTGCAACCTCAAGTCCTAGCGTAAGGTTTGTCCTAGTGCAGCCATGAATGAAAAGCATCTGGGGAAAGGTGAGTGAATTCTGGCATATAGGCGTTAATTCTCACAATCTCTTTGTCTCAGGGGTTGGTAACGTTTCTTACATTTGCACATACAGAAGCAGCCGAAGAACCGTATAAAAACTAGTGTAATTGCGGAATTATGTGAGATGATTGTGTTATTAAGAGTTGTCAGTCTCACGTATGTTCACGACTTCATATTCGTACAGCCCTTGGGCAGACGGATAAGCCCTGAGCCTTTTCAATCCAACTGATGCAAGCAGAAGCCCACAACTTTTTTTCCCCCTAACAACAATTGAAATACTGTAGATCCATCTCACTTGTCTTGCACATTCTTACATTTCCACATTAAATTTTAAGTCCGTTCCTTGTTTCCTTCATCCTACTTCCATTCCTAGCCAGTAATAAGCTCCTTCATTTGTTGTTTTTGTCATTATTAATACAGGTGCTATTATACAAAGTTACTGTAGCATTTCATGAATTGAGTCATGCAATACTGGTATTTTTTCCACAGGATCCACAAATCCACCCTTATTGGAAGGGAAGCTAAGACTGTACAGCATGCGGTTTTGCCCTTATGCCCAAAGGACACACTTGGTGCTTGATGCGAAAAAGATACCGTAAGTAACCAAACACAGCACCTTCCTATGACAACTTTTTATAAACTGAAATATTCCTATACCTTTGCATGTTTCACCAGCAAATTTTCTCAGCTAATTCTGATAAGATTATATACTGTGGATGTACACTGCATATTACCTGATTAATTTAATTTTGATGTATGTCAGTCCATGTTCAAATCTAACCATTATATTTCTGTGAAAATGTCTCATTTTATTCATATAAAATTGATTTAGGCGATCAAATAACTACTAACTTCCATGTGACGCCCAGCTTTCATTTGAAACATTTTTCTAATGATGACATACATCAAAATATTAGGCAGAGATTTCGTGACTCAGTGCAGTGTAATATCATTAGTGTGCAAGAATAAGAGTATGAATATACATCTAATGAAATGACATAAAATAGAATGATATATAGTATGTAAAGTAGCCATTTGGAAGATACATGTACTCCAGTATGGATACATTTTCACCAAAAGAGTGATTAATAATTTAGAGATGTGTAATAAAATAGTATCAGTGTACAGATGCTATCACTGTCTGAAATATTGGCATTAACAAAATTATGTGTTCAGGAGTGTGAACATGTATGTGATGGTATAGAACATATCTTTAATGTCTGCTCTCAGCATGGCAGCTGTTGCAGGAGCTGTATTTCATAAGAAATCTGACTGTGCATGGTGTTTGTAGTCCATATTTCTACTGCAGTTCAACTTGCCTTATTTAATCGAAGGGTCATGAAATTCTGATCTCCAGCTTCTAAGTAGGCTTTACACCTGCTGAAAATATTCCTTGACTCATGATGGTACCTGTCTTGGAATAGTGGCAATTTATCCTCAAACACTATACTGCTTTTCAGTTTTTTTGAGTTGCTGTGGATTGTTCACATAGATTACCATTTACAGGTAGCAGAACATAGTTGTAGGAATATATTGTTGTGTTAGAAAATACAAATTCCATGATTTTGCATGCTTTCACTGTTCACTGGACTCAAATTTTAAGCTTATGCACTGGAAAATCATCTACTTGGCTTGGGGATTGCTGAAATATCAGTATTGGTTATTCTGGCTGCTTGCTTTCGTATTTAATGTAAGCCAGTCCTCATCTGAGACAAATGCATGCTCCAAGTCAAGAATTACCTAGGCTACCAATTCTCAAAACCATCTGCAGTATTGACATGTTGTCCATTATACATTATCTGCATAAGTATTGCAAGTAAACACAGTGTTCTACAGTGAACTATTCCAAACAGCGCTCTACCACTCCATATGAGACACAACAGACAGGGCATGTTCACATTCTAGTGCTGACATGATACAAAACTTTGCAGACTGGCCATGCCTAAGCCAGCTTGTATTTCGCTGCGCTTGGGTAATTGATTAAAGATACACTAGTACTGTCTGATCACAGGAACAATAAATTAACACGTTAGTGTTACAAATTCAAAATATATGAAGGGAACAGTAGATTCAATTCTTGCAGTGGTGTACATATTTCACAGAATAAGATACTGTAAAATACCACATTGAGGTTTACAATGTTTATTCAGACAACTGCGCAGAAATTAGGTACAGAAGTATGCAGTTATACATTAAGCCTTCTACATGTTTTGATCTTTTTTTGGCCATATTCAGGGAGGTATTCAACAAATAACACAACATTGGCTAACTCTGCCATAGTTGTGCAATTGTAGGTTTAAAAGGTAAAGCAGTCCCATTACAGGCCTGGACAGACCCTGAGGGTTCCAGGGGGTTGAGGCTTCCAAATTTCAAGACAGTCCACACATGAAAGTGGTAAGGTTGTCAGCCCTATGCACTGGCAGGACTTTGTAGGTTTAAAAACATGTTAAAATTGTATCAGAATGATTAAAAGGAATTTATTTATTTTTATTTTTATCCTATAAATTAAAAATTATTAAAAGGTGTACTTTTTAGTAATTTTTATAGAATTGTAACATCTGCTTTTTACCTCTACAGTGGCACATGTATGAGTTAATTAGCCAGCATTGTTTTTCTTTGTTAATCATTTGTATACAATTTGCAATATGCATTACTCATTTTAATAATTTTTATACAATTTAACATTGTTTTTTACCTCGACAGTTGCACATATATGACATAATTAGCCGATGCTGTGTTTTTTTTGTTATCGAATAGCTCCCTGTAGATGGCCGAAAAAGACCAAAACATGTAGGAGGCTTACTGTATGTATGATTGTATACTCTTGTGTCTAATTTTTGTACAGTTGTTGGAGTAAACGTTGTAAAAATTGTCTTACTGCACAGAACATGGGTAATATTAAAAACAACATTGAAGTTTGTATTTGCATATTTCTAAGCCATCTTCAAAATTAAGTTCTACTGAATCTCATACAGTAACTTGTGTACTTTTCAGATATGATGTTGTAAACATCAAACTGTCAGACAAACCAGACTGGTATTTCAAAAGGAATCCACTGGGAAAAGTTCCAGCTATAGAAACAGAATCAGGAGACTGCCTGTATGAGAGTTTGATAATTGCTGATTACCTGGATGAGAAGTACCCAGAAAGACCATTGCAACCCAAGGATCCTATGCAGAAAGCAAAGGACAGAATCCTGTTAGAACACTTCAGTAGGGTCAGTATTACTGTTATTTTTTTGTTGTTAATATGTGTGCTTTCCCTGAGACTATGATTTGCACCACAGTGCTCATGTAATTTCTGAGATATCAGTGTTATGACAGTAGTGTTGTATAAATAGGTTATTCATGTACAACATGTAGATAGGCCCTGTGTGATGAATGAAGTCATAAGTCAACTTAATAGTAGTAGAGATATTAACACACATATTCCATAATGGTTGCATGTATGCTTGACACCATTATATTTGCTGTGGCAGAATTGTTTGTCATTATAGTTGCATCATTGTTTTATGTAAGGAAAGATAACAGTTCTGTATTGCAGTGTTGAAGTAGGATTGGAATGGATGTGTAACATACACCCACTCTTATATGCCACTTAAAGCAGTCATGATGGTTTTTACATAAACCCACAGATGTGAATATAACAGATTTTAAGTAGTTGAACTAAATGGGTTTTTCAAGAACGAAACTTTTGTGTAAGCATTCGTAGAGATCCAGGAAGAGAAAAACAATCTAATGCAATACTTTCAGGTTGCATAATAAACTGACGTATCATTATCATTGTCATTCTTTGTTATTCGTGCACTGTGGAATGACAGCACCTTTATTCTTGAAAGAAGGAATGTGGGCCCAAAAGAGGCTTACAGGCACCTGTTTTGATCTCCAAATGCTGCATCCTTTATTGTCATTAAAAAAAAACAGATTGCCCCCTCCCTGCCTCCAGATTTTCTCAGTTGTCTTAGAAGTATTTCAGTCTGTCAGCTTTTTAGGATATAACTGTTGTTTCTGTAATTTTCCCCACATAAAGCTGAATTCAATTAACCAGTTTTCAGGCATATTAACATAATTTCATATAAGGCCACTTCAGAATTTTGATTTTTAACTTTTAACAGTGACAGCAAAAGCATGACAGCTTGAGTGTAGAAATCTGACCTTTTAAAATGAAATTTCATTTAAAGTGTGTGAAGTGCACAGTGCAAAGTAAGAATGCATTGGCCATGGTATATTTTCTTTTACGCATGATGATGAAAAGAAAGGAAGTAGACTTCATAAGTTCATTCTGGACCTTTCTGTTTAGTGACAGCATATAGTTAAAAAAAATGGATTCAAAATATTAATTCAGAAACATTGTGAAAGAGTGTCCACTGTTGAACTAATGAGAAAGTGCATCATCTGTGTATAATGAAATGAATTTTTTGGTATTGTAGATCACTGCAAACATATACAAACTCTTACATGCTACGGATACCTTTGATGCCATTCTGACAGACCTGGATTTATTTGAGAAGGAGTTAACAGTAAGAGCCACGCATTTCTTTGGAGGTAAGGATGTCAGTGGGTAAATGTGGGAATGTACTGGGGATTCACAGTATTACCTTCCAGAATTTTAAATACAGATAGAAATCTGTAGCTGCAAAGCTAATGGAAGGTTGGGTTCTATAGTAGCAGTGGTGATAAACCCTCAAGTCTTATGACCACAGAGAGTTTCATGAGCAGTTAAATACCTATCAGATATTCATGGAGTTAGCATTTTTCATTTTCTGTGTAGTAATGCCAGAAGAAATCGCTATAGGGTGTGGGATTCAGTCTGTTTCTTGTCAGTTTAACTATTTGCATTACACGCAGAATATTGTGTTTTACAGGTGATTTGCCAGGAATGTTGGATTACATGATATGGCCATGGTTTGAGAGAATTGATGCCTATGGAATCGTGGTATCAGAATGTGTTTTACCCACAGATCGATACAAGAAACTGGTAAATTAGTTTTTTACCTTATCATGATGTAGATTTCAGTGTAACCTAAAAACTGACACAAATTTGAAGCTTTATTTTACACCATTAATTATTTACAGTAACTCCCTGACTTAACATACTACTCGACTTATGTAAATTCAACTCAGCATAAATTTATGCTGGCCAGTGCAAACTTAAAAGATCATGGCAATGTATTTTTCAAGGGATGTTTAATTATTTTATATTATATTCTCTTTTATACTGGCTCTTGTCATAATCTTTTTACTGTATGTTTCAAAGCACAGTTTTGTATTTTTTTCTGCATGTGAAATTAAAAAAATGAATTGAATTGAATTGAGTTGAGTTGAATTTAGGGAAGTTACAAATTACGTAAAATTTGACTTGCATAGAGTTCCACAGAATGCAACCCTTGCATTGTGTGGGGGAGTGGCTGTATTTATTTATTACATTATGTAAATAGAGTAACAGCAGGAACTTCCTATATTTGAAATATTGATGTCTGTTGTAATATCTAAACAAATGCTTTGGCTGTGAACCTTGATCATTACTTATCCTCTACAGTTCATCACAACAGTCTTGCCATTCACTCCTGTAAAATTTCTGTAGTTGCTAAAGCTTAAGTGGCAATACAAGAACTGAATATACAAGTTAGCTTTCTAAATCTGTTGTTTGATTTTTCAGAATGAGTGGAAAGAAGCAATGAAAGAAGATAATGCAGTAAAAATCACTTATGTTACACCCGAAATACATGCTGAGTTCATGAACAGTTTCAGAACTGGGAATTCCAATTATGACATACTGGTTAAGTAATGAGTATCAACGATCTTGTTGCCTTCATGTGCAAAAAGAATAAGAAAGGAAGTACAGGGGCAATAAGTGACTTTATACTGATGGGCTTGGATGTTTGTTGTGCATTTATTCATAATTACGGACTGAGGTGTATGTTGCAAATAAAATAGTTTTGATATCCAGAGTATCTGTTGGTGAATATGGGAATACACGCAAGAACTGTCCAGGCCGATCAGTTTATGAGATGCTAGAAATACACTCTTTATTTTACACCTGCTGGGTTTTAGATTGTGAGCACTGGATTGGTGATGTCAAAGAAAATTCTTGAGTTATTTCTGTCTTTAATTTAACTTCAGGTGAACTGTGTACACATTCTTGTGTTTCAGATTGTGTTGACTTTTGTTATTGTACCCTAAATAATATTAGCTGTAATAACTGAAAGTGGTGAAATATAATTCATACAGGTGGGGGATAACCAATACTGCTATATGTCCTCTGAACTAAGGTTATGTATGTACGGTATAGGCTGATTGAAATTTCTTGTCTCAGGCACTGCCACTGTACAATCATACCAGCCACCACTAAACTACTTCATTCACCAAACTAGCAAAAAGAATTACAACAGCACTACCCATTACCAAACGAGAAGCACAAAAACTGCTGTCACATCTAATGTATGTTCTACATGGTACCAATATCCCAGAACAGAAATTGCATTGGAAGTTTAGTTCATCAGGAAGGACAACAGCTTATCCAAGTGGCCATGCGCTGTAATGCATGGGTTTGCGGCCACACACTTGCTGGAAATTCAGGTTGCAATCGTGCCAGAGGCATGGATGCCTCTTTGTTGTGAATGTTGTGTGCTGTAAGGTAGAAGTCTGTGCAATGGGCTGATCACTCATCCAGAGGAGTCCTACAGAATGGTGTGAAATTGAGTGAAGTCTGATAAGTGAGGATGCCCTAGACCTCCAGAGGCTATCGAGCCATGAAAGAACAAGAAACGTAGGGCAACAGCTAGAAATTTACATCTTCTTCTACGATACCTTAAGCCAAGACATTGGTGTCCCTACACGGACCTTTAGATTTACACTGGCACAAACTCTTTCATCTATGTAACTGGTCCATTAGTGACATAATTGAATGTTCCTATTTATGAATGCCTTGATTTTCAACATAGGGTGGCCTGAAGGAAAAGCTGGGTACTTAAAAGACCATTCTTCTTGTGGTACACACAAGTTGTTACACCCCCTTGCCACATTGAGGCACCAGTACATTGAGGGGGGATATGAAATCCTGGCTCATGTTTGGGAGGATTTCATATTCGAAACAGAGAGCACAAGGTGGAAGCCCTTCCCAGAGCTGATACTGCTGTGATAGGCAAGAACTGAGAGTCCACTTCCCATTTGTAAGTTGTGACAGGAAGATGGAATCACATTCTCTGCGTGTTAAACAGTAACATTGTGATTTGGACTGCCAGTCTAGATCTCTGTATTTCACCACATCCAGCCACCACTCCAGACAGTGATGTGGTACTGTCTGGAGAGTTCATACTTTGCAGCTTCTGTTTGTTTCTCTGCACATGACATTGGAAAATGAGGCTCTGATTTTTGTAGATACGAAGAGTTTTATACATTGCAAATGTTAGCTTTTATTTTGGGGTCCCCTTAACATTGGAAGAAATGTTGGTAACCATTGAAAAGAAATGAAGCTTGCTGAATGATTGTCCAAAATAGAGTTTGTATAGGAAAACACACACAAAATTACACTCTGGCAGTAAAAGTGAGACAAGAAAGAATCAGGTAGTATTGATGCAGCAAGGTCTTGCCTCACTGAGTTCTGTTGGTCCATCCAGGCAGGCACAATTCCTGCCACACAACGTGCAGCCATCCCACAACAACAAAAATTTGTGACACAATAAAATACATGAAAAAGAACACACCTGGAAGAGAGGGCACAAAATATTGTAGGGTAGCTGCACCTTGCATACCACAGCCTGGCACTTGTAGCTCCATGCCAGCTACAGGAGATGATCAGTTCTCCTGGTAAAGTAGAAATTTCAATCTAGCGTTGAAACATTGTGGGAGCATACACCTGTGGAGTGCTGTAGGATTTGGCTGTCAGCTGCGGAAGTTGGAGAGTGTTATACCACCAGAGACACAGTTCAGCTGGGAGCTTAGCTGGACCATATCAGGGCTGGTAAACACCCTCAAACCTCATAGAAGATGGATGCAGAATGTATGCAGGGGACCTGTTTTTCTGATCTCAGTATGAAATTTTCAGGTACCAAGTAATTTTGAGCTGCAGTGAGGGATTGGAGTGCAAGGAGATAGATGTTGCTTTTGCAATATTGTGGCAGATTCACAGCAACATTTAGATAAGAGAATGTACTGAAAAAGTTGATCCCTGAGTATATTGGGCATTAGCTGCAAAACTCAGGGAATTTAGAAGAAAGAATTAACCTCTGAGTATCCTGGGCATTAGCAGCAATACTCAGGGAGATTGGACACAGAGAGGAACCTCAGAGTATTCTAGGGCATTAGCAGCAATATTCTGGGGTAGACTGTCACATTCTGCAATATTCTCCATCCACGTCTGGCATGGTTTGGTACCCCGCCCTGGTTCTGTGGTGCAAAGGAAAACCTGTCGCTTTCCTACCTTTCGGTGAGAGCTGCAGGTGCAAGTTGGTTCCAGTAACCAGCAACTCCATGGACAGTCGGTAACCAGTAGCACATGTTCTGGAAGTACAGCCACAAAATGTCTGGCACTAGTCAAATGTTCCATTTTCACTTGGACTGTTATTGGCACTTTTCACTTTAACTGTACTTTCACTTAGTGAAATCACACACGATATAATTGCACTCAGTGGGCTGTTTAGCTCAGTTGGTTTAGCGACTGACTACAAGCTGGACGGTCCGGGATCAAATCCCGGTGGGAACTGATTTTCCGCCGATCCAGACCGGCCCTTGGGCCCACCCAGCCTCCTGTACAATGGGTACTGGGTCTTTCCTGGGGGTAAAGTGCAGCCAGGGTGTGCTGCTGACCACTCACCCCCTTCTAGTGCCATGGTCATGGAAGAGTAGAGCTATACCTCTACCCACACTGGGCCAGTAATGGGGTCACTTTCCCTTTATAATTGCACTCAGCCTTTGTCTTTTTTCCTCATTGTTCAACTTCCACTGCCTTTTCTTCGCTTCCTCTTCTTCCTATTGTCCCTGTAAAACGTATAATTGGAGTATTAGCAGTGAACTGCAAGATCTTTCAGATATGTGTGTAAAAGTACATTGAGTGTATGGCTGTTTTTCATTCAATTGTTCTACTCCACCATTCTTCCTATTCACCATAAGCACTTCACAGAGCAGGGCCCTTCTGGGTATATTGTTGATGGTTGTGTGTAACACAAATTAATAAACATTGAAGTGCCAGTTACTTTAGACTATGCATGTCAGGAAACCTACTTTTTGGTACTGAAAGTGTTCAATTGCACATCACTTTGCTCTCTCGCTTAACTTCTGCTGCGGGTGGCACCTACAAGAAAGCACACATTAGTACCAGTACATGTCAGAGCAAAGTGGTTCCACCAACACTACACTATCTTTACCATCACACCACTTCTACAACCATCAATACACCATCACGGGCACTCTGCCACCGCAGCACTTATTCATCTAAAATGCACCACCTGTACCAGTAGACCAACACTTCACCATCACCACACTTGCACTTCTACCAGTAGACCATCATTTTCCATCACTGCCTCTTCACCAGTACCATCACCACTAAACCATAACTTCACCATCAGTACACCACCACCAATTCTGTCACTCCACTTCCACCATCACCATCACTTCACCTCCTTCACCACCAGAGCAATGCTGAACTTCATAATCATCACTTCAACTTACTGTACCTGCATCAAGTCATCACCACTACACCTTCACACCATCACTTTACCATCATTCAACCACCACCACTACTTCCGTTACACAATCACTTCTCCATCAATATCCCTCAGCCATTAGTAGGCCACGACTTTAACATCACTGCACCACAACCACCATATTGACTTTAACACTGCCCCTCCATCGCCACCACCAGTGCCACACCAACATTACTACATCGCCATCACATTATCACTTCTCCATCCCTACACTTCCACTGCCACCACCAATAAAACATCACTTATGACCTCCTACACTTTTACCAGCACAGGTAAACACACTATTTGTAACACATTTTTCATATATAGATTTTCATCAACACAACCAAACCATCACTTCATGTACACAATGATTTCATCACAGCACTTCCACCACCCCTACACCATCTTCAACATCATTGCACCTCCACCAACACCACCATAACATCACTTTACCATCACAAGACCTCCACCACAGCCACTTGTATACCATCACTTCATCATCACTACCATTAGACCATCACTGCACATCAACCAACATACATCACCATCATTTCCCATCCACCACCTGTGCTACCCCATCCCTTCACATCACTATTCCTCCACTACCACCACTATGCTATTGTCAATGTGACTGCCTCTCCATGACATTTAGACCATCACTACACCACCACCAGTACACCATCACTTCACCACGACAGTACCACAACCATCACTTCCCGTCCTCCACGACCACTACTGCATCATTCCAACATCACTCCTCCTCCGCATCCACTAACAGTAAACCACAACAACCATACTTTAAAGTTACTTCCACCCACCACTAATGCTACATCATCACTTCATCATCACTACTCCTCCACCATTGTCACTGTCACTGCACTTCCACCACCAACATTACCCTTTCACTTCACCATCACTAAACCTCCTTGACAAGGAATACAGTATCACATCATCTCTTAACCTGTAGTGCCATCACTATGCTGTTACTGCACAATCACTTATGCATCAATACACCACCACCAACAGCAATACAACATCATTTCTATATAATGAAGCCATCACCACCGCTACACCATCACTTCATTCCTATACCTCCAGCACCACCAATACACAACCACTTTGTCACTGCACCTCTAATACCACCAACACACCATCACTTCAAAAATATTATTATTTCACCATCACTTAATTTCCAGTTCACCTCTACTGCACCATCACATACCAAAACCTCCTGTACACCATTACTTCATCATCACTGGAGCTGCTGAATAACACAGTACATGTTACACATGAATTTGAATTTTACTACTGTTGACTGATTTTGTTGACCCATGCTCTTAGGATGTATCACTTACACTCACTGAAGATGACCCTTTAAGTGTTGAAACATGGTGGAGTTACATTACATGTTAATACAGTGGTGATTGAATAATATTATATGAGTGTATTTGTCAGTGCTTATTGGATATGTTAACTTCTCTTGGTTGGGCAGTGGTTCAGGATACAAGATTTCCTTTAAATGATGATCATCTATAGTAAAAGTAGGGTAAAGTGCACCCTTGTACAGGCACTGAGGCTCTGTACAGGCCGTACGACCCATAGGGGGAGTAGAGGTATAGCTCTACTCTTTCTTGACCATGGTGCTAGAAGGGGGTGAGGGGTCAGTGTCATGCCCCAGCCACTCTTAACCCCCGGGAAAGACCCAGTACCCATTGTACAGGAGGCTGGGTGGGCCCCAGGGCCAGTCTGGACAGGTTCAGAAATCTTACTGTCCCAAAACATTGCAGTTAACTACCCTGATCACCCCACACACTTTTGTACCAACTTCCAACCTAGTGTCCTTGATATTGCTCTCTCAAAGCACTGTGTACTGTCCAAACCATTGTCTTTACCCGCACTCTCCTCTGACCTTATCTCTACGGTATTTACATTCCTCTGTTTCCAAATCTGGCCCAATTCTTGATTATACGCATGCTAACGGACCACTTTTCTGATCCACCCTAGACCATTTGACCGTTATTAATCCTTTCATCAGAGAACGCAGAGACCTAGAGCACATGAACCAAGACTTCTCCTCTGCAATGCATCAAGCTGCATTTACAGCCATTCCCCGACTCACTGACCAGTACCTTCTCCTTACTCCTCCCTAGTCTGGTCAACCTCATGACACCCAAAAACTACTACCAATGGCATTATCCAAGATCAAGATTCCTTCTGTTTCATCTCCTTCACCAATTTCTCTTCCGTATTCTCACTTTCCTGCTGACTCAAGTACGAAATTCTAAATGGGCCTCTTTTCTGGGCACACTACACCCCCAAGCAAAATGAATTTTGGAAGATCGCCAGGTACTTCATGATGTCTACACAATCTGTGTCTCCCTATTTGACCACATTGTGCTGGTCTTCATTTCTGTTGATAAAGCCAAACACCTAGCACAACACTTTGAAAGGACCCATCATCTCAACTTAAATGTCAGCACATCCAATCATTCATGTATGGTAAATTGCACCATCAACAGCTTTTTTCATCGCCCCCACACCTCACTGAGGCTCAGCTCACAAACCTATATGAACTCCAACATCTAATTCGCTCTCTCAATACCAAATCTGCTCCAGGAACAGATGGTATCTCAACTACTATGCTTAAAAATTTCTCCCACACAGCTCTCATCCACATCACCCAACTTTTTAATCATAATCTGAGGTTTGGATATTTCCCCTCAGCCCGGAAATCCGCAAAGGTTATCCCCATTCTAAAACCAGGCAAACCACTTTCTGACCCCAGTTCCCACAGACCCATTAATATTTTAAGTATTGTAAGCGAACTTCTAGAATGAGTTGTGGCCCACAGACTGAACTTTTTTATTCACCAGAATCACATTCTACGTCCAGAACAATTTGGCTTCTGCAAGCAACATTCAACAGTCTCTCAACTTGCCACAATCACTGACTTCATCACCCATGACTTTAATCTTAGAAAACACACAGGCATGGTGTTACTTGATATTAAGAAAGCCTATGGTGCAATATGGCTAAATGGCCTACTCTTCAAACTTATTTCACTTTGCTTGCCGGATTATCTTCTTTTCTTCCTAAGTCCTTCTTGGAAGGTTGTACCTATATTGTTCACCTGAATAACACTTCCTCCACCCCAAAATCTACCCCCTTTGGTCTTCCTCAGGGTGCTGTACTATGAACTTCCAACTACCTTGAACTCCAAGTTAGCCAGTCAAAATGTCTCCAAGTCATTGGTAGTCATCCCATGTGAACCCCCACTGCCCACCTGCATTACACTCTAAACACTGAGCCCATCACCATTATCATCTACTCACATAACAGCCAAATATTTTGCTCACTGCCCTTCACACCCCAACCCCTGGTCCAACAAATCAGGAATTATACCCTAGCCAATCTGACAAATGTACAGGAAATATCAACATAAATGACCGAAGCATATACAGTTATAATTAACGTACGGAGATTCACAGTGTTTTTTTAGAATTTTTCACTGCTGTTATTTATGCTTATATTTATATTCACTTGTGTCATTGTGGAAATATTTATTCAGATTGTTTAAGGGAACAATTTTGTAACTTGTCCTTGAACATGCTGTGCCTACTGTCTTTGTAATAAATCTTAAAAAATACACTTAGGTGGAAACTGTCCGTCCATGACCTAGTATCTGTGACTAAACAGTCTGACGGATTTTTATCACATTCAGAGTAGAATTCCTTGGCAAAAAGTTGTTGAGCAAACATGAGTTGAAAATCAGCTCGGTGACAACCATACTTTATGTAAGGGCATAAATGAATTTCTACCCGTATTTTCCACATTTCTTGATTTGGGTGAAGTTTGGAATATAATATATCCACATAGTGCCATTTAGTAAATGGGGCTTCATGAAAATGGGTGCAGTGAAAGCCATGCTTCACTTATGGGCATACATGAAATATTGCTGTTTTCTACTTTTCATTAGATTTGGCTAAGAGTGGGAACAGGAAATATCCAGAACAACTGTTTGGGTGATTCTGAGTTTTGTGAAAATTGCCGCAGTGAAAGCCATACCTTTCTAAGGGCGTAAATCAATTTCTGCCTGTAATTTCCACATTTATTGTCCAGCTTTGGTTGAATTTGATATAAGGGATCTGCATGTAATGCAGTTGAACATTGTTTAGTGCTGTGAAAACTGGCACTTCATGACAATACTTTTCCTTTGGGAGTAAAAGACAGTACCTTTAGGATACTCATATACCGGGAACCGTATGGAATTTTGAAAGCAAAGGATGCTTTAGTAGGATTTGTATACTGTATCACAGAATATGTATAGCTATATGCCTATGGACCCCTAAAAATATTGGACTAAAACACTTGTCACTTATTGCCTGTGCAAAACACAATCACATATTATAATTCTTTCTTGTGTGTATTTTCATTTGAATGCCTTGATATTGTCAAGACGCCACACTTTCAACTTGATGCTATGGACATCCACAAACACGGTCCAACATGGCAGTAAAAACTATTACATCAGCGTTGAATATTTCGGTAATTTAATATATATTCTATGTCACTACTTTCAACATTTTTGTATTAATGCGTTCTAGCTGAAAGGTGCGCACGTTTTAACATATTTAAGTAATACTAATTAGTTACTGTGTGGCGACAAGTAATGTCACTTGAAGGAGGCGCCAAAGATTAAAACGTGGTACTTCTACGTGCACAGTTTTACAAATAATCCTGAGCAGTATACTATTTTATATGAACTCAGTTTCAAACCGTCACTTTCAAAATACGTCGTTTCAAAAAGATTGTGATGATGAAATAAACAGCTTAAAATACGTCGAAAATACTGGTGGGATCACTGACAACTTTTGGCGCCGTAGACGTTCGAACTGCTCCGCTGGCTGGAGACCACGGTTCGCTTCGCAAAGCATCGTGGTCGGTTGCTCACCTTACATCCCTGTATCGATACATTTGTTGTATGGATCAGTGATGGCATGGATATTATTTAATTTAGGACTGTCACTTCGTAAACCTTCATGGTCGGCTGCTCCACTTTGGTCTCCGTATACATGATTATAATGGAACAGTGATTGCATGGATAATATTTCTGTCAGGGCAATGGCTGAAGGAAATAATGGAATATGCCCTCTGTGCAAGCGTGTGATTAATAGATGCGTGAGGCATGTAGCGTCGTTGCTTTAAATAAATTTGGTACATACGGAATCGAATGAAATCAGGGAAATAATATTTGAATGGGGGCGGTTGTGGGCACTTTGAAGGCACTGTTGCGTTATTCGGCTGTAAAGACTGCGAAAGCGTGAATCGTCGTTGATCAGACAGTGATTTGAACTGAATAGGCCAACTTCACGAATGAACTACAAGTCTGGGAGCGTTGCGATTACACAAACCCGCACAGAAAGTGCATGTGTTGACAGAATATGGGATGAGGGTTGGTATTGCCTAATTGGTGTCGCGTTTGTAGTCTGCAGTTAGGAAACACGGTAGGACGGTAAGATTTGGTTCGTGCTTGTAATACATGTGTGATGTTAGAAAGATAGTTAAAATATGTCTGGAGAAAAAAAGTGCGGAAACATATTGAAGATCCTTCATATTTAGCATCATGAATCAGCATTTCCAGTAAAGACTGCACTTTAACAGACCATTCAAAAACGGAATATAAAAGTTGTTTTGTACGTTATTTCCCAATGCTGCATCATCTACGAAGGCTGTGTCAGATAAGGAGGCTTTTTCTTTGAATTTGGATATGTGAGGGAGGGGTCCCATCAGATTTAGGCGAAAAGACCAAGTAGAAGTGTTGAAGGGTGCTGGTAATCAAATTTAGGAGAATGACATGTGGAACATGTAGCACGCATGGGAAAGAACGGATTATACATTCAAATTTTTGGTCGAAAAACACGGTGGCCATTTGCATGACCTAGGCATAGGTGGAATGACAGTGTTTTAATGTATCTTTAAATAAATGGGGTAGGAGGTTGCAGATAGGATTCTTTTCTCTGAGATTTTTTTTGTGATATGCGCGCCACAAGTGGATAACGTTTTGAACCTAGTACAATTATTCGAAAGGAGAAGTGGGGTTACCGCAACGCAGGTTTACTAGTATAAGACATACATAATCAACGTCAGAAAGCTGCGTGTATCGGTTCTTAGGTTATGTACCATCTTCTGTACCACGTGTAAATATTTGCATGTGTTTTCAGTTTGTCTCTTGTGTGGATGAAGAGTTTAACAAAGTTGACATATGTGAATAATGGTGCGTCACAACAACCAGCTTCCAGATAATTTGCCACAACTTCAGAATTTGATCAAGCGAGATCCAGCGTCGTACAAAGACGAAGTGAGATTCTGATGTATTTAAATAGCTTTAGTATGAAATCTGAGCTTTATTTCGAATTTATTGATGTGCCCACCTTTTTAAAAACCGTGAAGCATCCACGTAAATTTGATACGTAGGGGAATTTACTGTTAAACATTTTATTAGAGAATTACAGTTGTAGTTTCACGTATAGACTATTCCAACCAGAAAGTGGAATTCCAAACAACTTTACAAACGGTATTCGTTTAGAGCCGTGTTTGTCGTCACCGTTGTTTTTCTAATCTATAAGCCTCCGAATATGGCACTGAATTTAAGTCCATGGAGGGGAGTGCTTGTTGAGAAGCTGGTAGTGTATCTTGTAATCTTGACATTCCCTAACCCCTTGTGTCACACATGGAAATAACAGTTTTTTTTATATGTGACACTTTAAAATGCTAAATAGGTACTAGCGTTTCCAAGAAATATGTGTTCATCTTCAAGATCACCCAACTCATACAGTATCTTAATATTCGTGGCCATGAAAACAGCACAATATGATGTGCATGGTAGCTTTTATTGGACAGTACCGTGAGCTATATGCGGGATTCTGTCACGGAATTTTATATTTGTTTATGGTTACATGTCCAAACAAGTGAAAGATCACAGTAATGTAATGGTGTACCTAACATTCTCAGAGTGGATTCACATTGCTTTCAAGTCCAATCAGAGCATCTCTGCATGTAGATTACTTGGAAATAATGTTATGGACAGATTTGTCTTCTTTTATTCCCCTGTTTCCAAATGAACATTGTTAGGGAGTGCCAGCATTCTAGGAATAGCCAAAAATTGGAATTAACAATAACAACAGTTTTAATATAGAACCATGTTACTAGAATACAAAGTACATTTATAATGTGTAGTCATTTAATATTTCTCAAATATTATTTTTTAACTGGGGAACACAAGAGTTAAGATCTGTCTGTGGCAGTTGGCCATGCAGAATTTTAAACATCTTTCTTCATTGTCTGTTGATGGTTAATTTTTTTTACTTCTAATTTTTGTCTGTATTCACACAAGTATTACTAAAATATAATACTAGTATACTTAGTTTGCCTCTGACAAATAGTGGGCTATCAGGCAAAGTAATTTCAAAATGCTGTGTTGCAAACAAAAAAGGCCTGAGAATCACTGGTCTGTGGGAAATAGAGGGTTGGTTGGGGTTTGCATGACTGTAGTTACACTCATAAAAACCCATCTTAATTTGCAGATTCCATCACTAATCACAAAAAGAACACAATAACATGAAAGAAAATGCAAGGATAATGTACTGGACATTATAACATGTTCATTCATTCATTCATTCATTCATTTTATTAACCTTCCTTGAAATCTTACAGATATGGAAGCTGTCATAAGTACATTAGATACAACAGTACAATTCAATACAATTAATTAATTACAAAATAT
>Ga0131853_10007748_pt1 | contig 19479 bp, 17 predicted proteins | sample TergutLab28metaG_FD_92764 | JGI IMG/M metagenome (GOLD analysis project Ga0131853, IMG submission 92764) | Labiotermes labralis P1 segment gut microbial communities from Petit-Saut dam, French Guiana - Lab288 P1 (version 2) (version 2) | ecosystem: Host-associated > Arthropoda: Insects >... | reverse complement strand
TTCCTTATGTTAAAGTATACCGATATAACCCAAAACACCTATATCCAAAGTTGAACGGTTACGGAAATAATGGCCAGAGAAAAGTGTGGGCTTCTTGCGGTTCCAAATACTGCAACCTGCACAACTGATACGTCACGTGAAAGTGGTGCTAATGTCCTTGACAGTGGAATGCAGTGTTCACTGTGCCTGCGTGACGCTTTGTGCAGTCAGCCATGTTACGTCACCACAGGGCTTTCTCATGTATAGTGCTTGTAACCCTAAGGACAACTATGACATGAGTGTGAGTGTTATTGTAGTTCAATTTAATGGCTTTATGTCACTCAGAAGTTAGTTTGATGTTAAGTACAGATATTAACATTACAGAAACCACATATTCTTGCCAGTTTTAATATGTATTTGGTAATCAATAAGTGTGTAACAGCTGTCAAAGTTTCAAACTTCTCAGGCCATTATCTCTGTAACCGTTCAACTTTGGACATAGGTGTTTTGGGTTATATCGGTATACTTTAACATAAGGAACACCCTCCCAAAGTCTGGCACATTCCTCCTGGGACACCCTGTATATATACAATATGTGTATATATATATATATATATATATATATATATATATATTAGATATCTTTTGCATAGTTTAATGATGGGTATGTGGCTGGAACAGTGAGCAAACTGACAGACCTAATGACATTCACTGTACTGACAAAGGGCAATAGGAAAATCACATATCCACCACAGCTTGTGGTGAAGATAGGGAATGAAGTGACTGATGAAGACAATCATGATAGCAAGGATAGCAGCGTTAGAAAGGGAACTATGTAACCTTAATCTTGACTGAGTAAAATACATTTTTCTCGCATGTAACATATATGTAGGACAAAACAAGGAGAATCATTTAGGGAATTCTTGTCAGATATGTCAATTTGGGGCCTTTAGCCAGTGAATGGAAGGGGACAGAATTGGCATACTCAAAGCTAAATCTATAGGTGAGGCACAGGGGTACATCAAAGAGGTGGAAGAATGGAATGAAACAGATGTAACAAATAACAGGCCAAAAAATGTTCAACAGAACACTTTTCAAAACAGTTTCCACTGCATTGCTATTACACTCAGCTACAAGAGGCAAGGCAGGAAAATGGGGAATCTCCTTCCCAGACTTTTCACTACTAGGAAAAGTGGGTATCCTGTTTAGCAGAAAATGGTCATGGATGAGGCTGAATTCTAACTTTTATTCATGGAATGAGAAAGGAAGCAGAAAAACAACTGAGAGTTTCCTCTTGGAAGCACAGAGAATGCTGAAGCAATATACAGGGCTGTGAAAATGGAAAAGAAAGAGAAAAGGAAAATAATATTTGCATTCTAGGCAGAAACCATGAAATGTTGTACTTTTGGGTCATTTGGCCATCTGATGTGTGACCGTAGGTCCCCATTATGGAAGACTCCACATAAACACAACTGTGCTAATATAGTTGCGAGACCTCACTCTCCTAGCTGCAAGCCACCACAGTGATAACTGCAAATATGTCAATGCTAAGGCTATTATGACATGTTGAATATTTAACGAACAAGGGCATGTATTAAAGATTTGTAGAAAACTGCTGAAGGAAACCCAAAGTGGCAATCCAAGAAATTCAAACTAATTAGGCATGTGGGATGCCTGATGCGACACCTAGTCAAGTTGTAGATGAAGTTATAGCAGCCATATGTGGCAAATAATCAATGGATCATTTGCTATTTTACCAAGAAATGGCGAGAGATAAGGACACATTTCTTGTAGACATGGGTGCATCAAAAGGGCATTATGAAGACCAGAGAAGGCAAGGGGCAGTAAGTGAATCGCGTAGAATTTATGGTGAGGCACACAACAGGAACCAAGATCCAGGCCTTTGTGTATAGGATGATGGAGTTTGGAATATTCAGGTATGCTGTGTGTGGATGTTCTGCCTTCTTTACAAGCCAAAATAGATGTGGTAGGCAACTGTGTAATAGTTGGCCATGACCGCTTCCCTTTGTAACAGTGACATTGCTGTTGCACTGTTCATAAAGTGCACATACCCATCTAAAATTACCTGCACCTACTAGTTCCAAGTTCAAGGACTTTACAAGCCCATACCTGTCCGCTCAGGACACACAAGAAGGGAAACTACAGCTCAGAGAGGTTCTGAGGGAAGGTGGTGTAAAAGCTATTTTTGCATGTTGTATAACTACAGCTTTGGCAATTGTTAAGACCAGTTTGGTAACTGTAATCTGTGATAAAATCCTGAGATTTGAATTTATAAAAGCATTCATTCTAGAAACTGTGGATATATATATATATGAAAGTAACTTCTGGTAGGGCAATGTTACATGTAAACATGAGCCCTGAAATAGGACACTGGTATGCAGGGGGCACCCAGGAGCAGCGTGTTAGAAGTTGATAGAAAGTGATAGGAAATCAAGTAATGGAAGACACCCTTGAAGAGTGATATCAATCAGAGAAAATTCTGTAGATGTGTTGATGTCATGCAATGACGTCGCACGGCGGAACACGCCAGTTAATGGAAACAATTCTATACAGTTGAAGTTAAAAAAATTTAGTCTCTCTGGGGCAGGTGGTGAAACAAAGTGAATGTCCACATAAGTGTAATGTACTAGAAAGGTGACATATGAGTTGCAGTAATGTCAAGAAATCAGTATGCAGCCTTCATGATGCCCATAATGAACACAGTTGGAAAGAAAGGGACACTTCCTGCAGGCATAAGTATAGCAATGGTAGACATTCATTGGTATGTTAATGACACAGATGGAACAGAAAATGACTGCAGAGTTCAGGGATTAGGAATATATCTTAGCAGTTCCAGCAATGAAGGAACAGAATAGGAGGGTGCCAGAATGCTAGAAGATAAATTGCAGCATTTGAGCCCTAAGTTATCAAAACTTGTTTAAGGAAACAGAAGATGGCATTATTCCTTATTCCAGTTACAGATACTGTGGGTTTAAAATGGGCAGTGCCGCTTCTTTTAACAAACAACCATACCACATCGCATATACTCTGAGTGACAAGTTGCACAGGCATATAGAAGAGATGAAGGAAAGAAGCTTTAAATGGATGGGCAGCCCACATAATACCCATGACAAAAAATATTCTGATATATCACTTTTTTTACATATTTCAGGTGTCTTAAGACTGACTCAAAGTAACAGTTTATACCATACAACTTTTCCAGGAGAAATTGGATAGAGTAAATAGTAATGATCATTTTTCTTGGTAGACATGAAAGATGTGTACTATCACATTTCAGTCATACCAGAAGATAAACATAAGACTGACATCACTACACCACTGGGGGATTCTCGCGGTATGAAAGATTAGCTTTTGGCCATAGGAGCCCTGGCGATACTCTGTGAGGTCATGGGCCATGTTCTTCGAGGACTAGGAAATATGATGTCTTACACTTATGGATGATTTGTGTATATATAATAAAACCATACAAGAACATGCAGAATGATTACAGCAAGTATTTAATTGGCTAAGGTGAGTAAAATTTACTTTAAATTAGGCAATTGCCATTTTGCTGAGAGGGGGTTAGAATATTTGGACCACATATTAGAATTTGGATCATGTCTCTCACCCAACGAGAAACAGGTCATTAAAGATTGCCCATGAGCATGAACAATCTGAGACTTGAGATAGTTTCTTGAACTCAGTGGTTATGACAGGATACATTTCAAGATATGCTGACATTGTTCAGCCACCTTGCTAACCAAGAAGTATAAGAAGTTTGAGGGGTCATAGGCCCATGAAACAGTTTTTCAGAAACAGAAAGACACCTTCAGTTCTGACAGTGTACTGGCATAATGTAGCATGCTTGCAAAAGTTGCATAGAGGCTGCACGTGCATGCAAGAGACATTGGAGTCTCTACCATTTTAACACACGATTTAGGCAAAGTTGAAAGACCAATTAGCTTTGCAAATAGACATGAATGTGGCTGAAAAGAACTTATCCATGACAGAGAAAGAACTTGAGCAGTGATATTTGGAACTAAGCAATTTAGGTGCTGCATATGTGGACATAAGTTCACCTTAATCACCGACCACAAAGCTTTGGGCTGGCTACTAAAACTTAAAGAAATGAGTGCTAAATTATCTAGGTGGGCTCTTAGGCTATCTGATGTACAGTACCAAGTTGAACACCACCCCAGAACATAGCATGTATTACCTGATACTCTGTCCATACATTTAGCAATGATAAGAGGTGGATCTTTGGACGGCAGCATTGTACATTTAGAGCAGGAAAGAGTTAAATATTGTCCAGGGTTCAGAAGCTACAGGGTTTTATGGAAGACAAATATTGGTTGCTGTATTGCAAGGAACCAGAGGGATATCCTAAATTGATCATCCCAGAATCATTAGTAGTGTCTGTTATAAAAGATAATCATGATTGTAAGTGGTCATTGCATGCAGGCATGAAGGAGACTCACAAGTGGCTCATATCCAGACACTATTGGCCAATTTTACACCAGGATGTAGAGGCTTGCATTCATTGCTGTGACACATGTACACAATTCACATCTGTGCACATCACAGCAAACCAAATCAGATCATTTCCATTAATTGTATGGCTCCCTACTGAGTTTCAGGACAAGGCACTGAATACATCATGACAACAGTAGATCATTGTACTAAATGGGGGAAAGGTGTGTCTATTCCTGGGCAATCAACCTCTACAATTACAGGAGCCATAGTTACAAAAATCTTCTCATTGCATGGAGTTCCTCAAATGCCATTATTTGATCAAGGCCAAAACTTGACATCTGATTTTATCAAGGAAGTTTGCAGCATATTAAGAGTAGTCAAGCCATCTACTAGGCCTTATAATCTGAATGTAATGGACAAGTTGAAAATGTTTACATTACATACTCTTCCTTGTTCACTGGAAGGTAATGGACAAGACTTGGAACTGTATGTGGACTGTGTTCCATGGTTGTACAGCTTGCAACCTGATAGCATTACCAACTTGTAACCATATTATTTATTACATGGCAGAGAAATGGCAGGACCAACTGATAAATTACAAGAAGCATATGTCTGAAACAAATAAAAAGCATCAGATGTGCAGGAATCAGTGAAACAGTTAGCAAATATTAAAGGAAGCTTGAAAATTGGCATGGGATAGTGTTAAAAAGGGAAAGGTATCTGTGAAGAAGTATCATGGCCAGGGAGCAAAATTAGTTGAATCTAAAAAAGGACATTTAGTTTGCAGGAAAGAAATGGTGAACAAGGCTAAATTAAAGGAAAATGGAGATGACCATATAGAGTCCTGGAGAAAATTTCAGAACACATATACAAAAGAAGGCAGAATGGAAAACCAATCACGAAGGCCGTAGATTGCCTGAAGTTATGTGGAGCTATGAAAGAGGAAATAAGGAAATGGAAATGATTTGGGAAACAGCATCATTTAATGGACAAGGATGTAGGCGAGTGTTTCGCAAACTTTTTTCTTCATGGACCCATTTTGGCTTAGAAAAATAACCACGGATCTTCATCCTTGCGCATGTAAATATGGAGTGTGCAGATGATAGGTATCCAAAATTAAAAATTGATATCTCAAAATTGAGTTTAGATAGCAACAAATACATACCAGTAGCATAGGTAACAATACATTGAATGATTTTACCTTAATTAAGATCTTAAATTGGCTCATATAATTGTGAGTATAACAACAAATATATAGAAAAAAATCTGTCGATTAAAACTCAAGAGGCTTTTATTATTAGTATATGGGGTTATTACGTTTCGGTCCAGCGTGACCATGTTCAGGTAATACATATATCAAATGTTACTAATAAGACACACAGGGTTATGGGTGTTTTATGTGTGTGTGTGTACATATAATCGGTTTATATTAAAGGGTAATTGGGATGTGTACAGATGCCATTTTTCCTTTGTAGATTTTTTAGTAAGTGGATGAGAGATTCCATGCAATTTCTTGAATTTTTTGTTGTAGTTGAGGTAATTGTTGATAGGTGAGGTGTGTATGGGAGGAGGCTTCTGTTTGTCTTTATCTGGGACTGAGTTAAGGATTCTATATTAGAAGCAATTTTTAGATAAAGGGTGTGGTACTCAGAAGAATTTCTGGTTTTGAAGGATGATTCTGGAAAATAAAGTAAAAATAAATATTAAAATGAAGGCAGGGTAATATCATGTGATGGTATTTAAGGGGAGGATTAATATTCAGAAATAGAAAAGTAGAAAGACATATTTTTAGGTGTACATTGGGGTTATGTGTGCTCTGTTGATATTATGTGCATTATAGTTTTTGAGCAAGGAACCGGAGTAGAATTGCAAGAATTTAATTATAAATAATGTGTAATTGTGATGGTTTCTCAAAAACTATAATACATATAAAACCAACAGTGCACACATAACCCCAACTTACACCTAAAAGTACATGTTTCTGTTTCTATATATTAATCTTTCCTTTATGTACCATCACATGATAATCATCCCACCTTCATTTTAATATTATTTTAATATTTATTTTTTACTTGATTTTCCAGAATCATCACTCAAACCAGCAGTTATTCTGAATACCACATGTTTTATCTAAAAACTCTTTCTAATATAGAATCCTCAACTCAGCTGCAGTAAAAGTCAAACCTTAGCCTGCTACCCCACACTTTTCACCTCCCAAAAATTACCTCATCTACAACAAAAAATCAACTGATTGCATGGAATAAAGAAGAAAAATATTCTCTCTTCCACTTATAAGAAAATCTGCAAAGGAAAAATGATGTCTATACACACCCCAATTACCCTCTACAATAAACCAATTATTTGTACAAATGAGATCTCATTTACATGCACATGTAAAACACCCATAACACAGTGTGTCTTAGTAATTTTTGATATATATGCTACCTGAACATGGACCTGTTCTACCGAAACATGTTGTAATAACCCCCATATACTAATAACAAAAACCTCCAAGTTGTGATTGACGGATTTTTAATATATATATATTTATTTATTTCATAATTAAAATGATTGTTGCTCGCTTTGTGGGTACAAGGGGTTTTTTAATTAGATATTTTAACAGTCATGCCAAATAAACATATCGCCAATTAATGAAATTCCATGATTATTTTTAACAAAACATGATTCCTTTAACTAAAAATTAAGTAAATCTCAAAATAGCCATTACAGAAATGTATCCATGAATCCCCTGCGAGCTAGTCGCAGATCCTGTGGGATCTGCAGAGCATACTTTGGGAACTACTGATATAGAAGATTGGGAACTCTCTGATAATGAAGAGGACAATACAGAGCAGTAAGAGAGTTTTCCAAATGCAGGAATTGGACTGTGTACTTTAATTGAAGGACTGAACATGAGACGAAACACAGGAGGACGCTAATGGGAGGGACTTGAACTCAGAACCTTCCAGCTAGAATGACCGGCATAGCCAGAATGATGACATAGCACAGGGATGGCCAACATACAGCTCTTGAGGGAAATATTTGCAGTTTTTAGTCACCTGAATTGTTTCGATATAACAGTTTAACAGACATAACTTAACAGGCCTACAGAACATAGTATGGCAACTTTATTAACAGAGAAAAAGTTAAGAAACTATAAAATCACTTTTAGACAGCACACAGTAAACCAATAATGCATTGTTTTCTGTCAGGTTTAGGAAGTCATACTACCTTGCTGGTCAACCATAGATTTAGCGTAACCTATTGTATGTAAATAATGGCATTCTAGTGAATTCAATCCCTCCCTCCCCTTTTGATATATGTATACACAAGTGTGGTCCTCAAGGCAAGTCCTTAACTACTAATGTGGCCCTCCTGTGGGTTGAAATTTGCCAGCCCTGACAGGAAATGAAGGTGGGAGTCAAAGCGTAGACATCTTTGGTCGCAGAATCTCAATATGATTTCTTTAGACCTAAGAAAATATTTCTTATGTGTATTAATTGTGAATAAGTTTGACAAGAAGCTGAAGTAAAGAACCAGCATAAAGGTTATTGTGGAACAAAGTGCAACATATCAGCAAAATTAATAATGAGAAAGATGGGTCAGCATTGAGTGTAACTACTAGAAGCATGGCTGCTGTTTTAGGCAGTAACAGAAGTAACTTAGATCAGATGACAGTGGAAATCAGAGAAGGTGTAGTGCTTATTCATTAAGAACGTACAAATCATTCAGTCAGTAGAGCATACATCTGTTGACTGAAACATCGGGGAATATTGGAATGGGAACGGTATATACAAGACTTGGATTAGCATTTTAATAAAATGTCCATCACAAACCCTTTTAAGGTGAGAAATTACACATTTGGCAATTATGACAAGAGAGCTGACTGATAAAATATCTACTCTTGAACAAATTTACCAGGAATGAACTGATACAAAAGGGCATTTTGTCTGTTGTAGATAAAACTCTTTCTGTTCAGTACCGCTTTATTAGATGGTACTGTGAAATTATACTATCAAGTAGATGAGTTGGAAACTCAGCAATTTAGCATGTGACAATATAGTCAACCAAATAAGAGTAACTAGAGACCTTGATGACAGTATTAAAAACAATGTGAAGAAGTTGATGACATAATGCACTGAAGCAGCTATAGTTGCAAGGTAGATTTGCCTTTTACCTTAAAACTAGCTTTGCTAAATAAGCTGCCTATATCCTTGTGCCATCTGAAAAGCTAATGCACATTTTAGATCCATTTAGAAGCAGGCCTAGACCTAATGTGCCCTTTTAAACCAGAGTCCATTTATAATATATCTTTCTGTGAAACAATGCAGATTACTGCAGTGGCGTCCCAATGCATAATTAGAATGTTTATGCAGATGCTGTTAAAGGAAGAGTCCAGAACCTTTCCTATTTTCAAAATTAAGATGGTCCATATGTCTGATTCTGACATTAAATGATACATACCACTGAGAGGAGCTACAGAATGGACAGCAGTTAGTGCTGGTAGACAAAACTTTGTAGAGTTAGACTCAGGTTTTTCTGAATTTTGCAGATGTTTACATAAGCTTGTGTGAATTCAGAATTCCTGTATGTGATATAAATTACATGACATGCTCTAAGGCACTGTATTATGGGTAAATTGATGTAGCTATTGAATTTTTGAAACATTCATTTCAAAATCTAAATTTGAACCAATTTTTGACTTAGTTTCGAAAAATCCTGTGATGTGGTTGTATTTCCTCCATGGCCCCATCACGCTGGAATGCAAATGCCCAACTAGACATGCCAAGGCATTGATATAAAGGGAGAGGGGCTTCCTAAAACATCTGCCCACATGAATTCTTTAAAATGAGTTGTTGTCTTAATGAACCATTGACTCTCAGTGTGGCAAGAGAAAGTCTGACCATAAAGTTGAGACAAATGCCATAATTGAGGCAAGATTGGTCACAGGAGGATGTGAGATTTTTCAGACTGAGGAAAGCCACATCCATGCTATTCTAGCTGAGCCAGGTCAGAACCTGTCCACCAGCTGAAGGCAGAAAAATGATCAGCCACCAATGGGTGGATTGTGTTCCTGCAATGACTGGTTGAGGAGGTGGGAAAACATGGTGGCAGTGAGAAAACTGTCTGGTCTGGGTGACAGGTTGCATCATCCTGCTATAGATGCTCTATTTTGCACATGTGGCCGCTCTCATCTACTGTCCATTAAGCTGCACCCGGTGGTTACTGAGGACGCTGTGCTTGCTAAGGACTGCTAAACAGATTTATCTTGGGTATCCAACAACCACCCACAACAACAAAGCCAAGCATGTAGACAACCAGCTGTTGTGTCAGAGGGCAGTCCTGATGTCTAAGGTGATACTGGCAACAGTCCAGTAGTGTGCCAGAGAAAAAAATGGTGCAGCAGCCAAAAGAGAAGTGATCATGCATTGCAATGTGCGGGAACAAATATGTGTATGTTTGAAAAATGAGGATAAGAAAGCATAAATGAATGTTAAATATGTAACTCCAATACAAGAACAATATAGACAGTAAAAGCATATATTAAAGAAGAATGGGCAATTTGTGTAATTTTTTTATAATTATGTAATATTTGTTGTATCTAATTATTATAATCTGGGAATAATTGGTATTGTTGTTGTGCAACTTTGGGACATTGTGGGGCACTTTAATGTGGGGGATGTAGTGCCATGCACTTCTGACATGTTCCCTCAGGTCACGGGTCCATAGGCAGATATTTGCTGAAGGCTTATGAGTCAGGGTTTGACCCTGCCAGCTAGGAGAGGGAGGGTTTCAACTTGGCACATGAGGAACAGTCGTATGCTTCTTGTTATTAGATGTTTCTTGTAAGAAGAGAATGAGAGGTTGTATGGAGAATGGCACTGTTGCTGTTCAGACTTGTTGTGGTGTGGAAACCTGATTGTTCAGAAAAACATGAACTAACAGACATGACTGGAAAGCTCCTCATGGCCATGACTTCTCTGGGTGTTGGCATGCAGTGGTGGGTTCCCATGGAGTAAACAGGAGCTCCAGCATATAGGTCTCACAGGGAAGCCGACATTTGTTGCTAGTGATTGGCAGGGCATATACAATTTTTTTCAGCTTGCGACTTTGCTAATGTACATTTTGTTCTCTCCACAGAGGGAAAATTTGTTAATTTTTCTTCAGATGGATAGTTTGATAGTTTCAGTAAGCTTCATGACAGTGTGGTAATGAGTTACTACTATACTCCTATTCAGAATATTATTTTCATTATATTATCAGGTTGTAAATAAACTGTAGACTTAGGTTCTCCATGGTGTGGTTGAGTTGATTAGAGAATTTCAGGTGCCCTTCCTGTCATCAGAAAGGGTTAAGGCCAGTATAAGCTAACTTAAAACAGAGTAAAGTTAGCCTGCCCACAGGGCTAGAGATCATGGTAGTGGTGGGTGGTGCCAGACCTACCAATGTGATGTACAGCTGACATCCCATTATGCAGTTTGGCAGGATAACTCAGATCTCCAGAAGGGCTGCGCAGGGTGTATATTATATTGTTGTCAGGTGGTCCTTGCAACAAGACCCAGTCCCAACGATATAGCACTGCTATTCATACTGTACCTTAGACCTCTGGCATGTGCACCTAACTTCCACACTCTGCTTGCTGCTACTGAAGTCATTTTAAGTCTGTATCTTCGTTAAAATGCATAAAATATAGCTTGGTTTCTACATCAGGCTGTGTTCCACAGTGATTTAATAACATCAGTATCTTTTGTGGTTTGATAAGTTTCATTTAGCATAGGCTGTGGGTTTCATACTGTAAACTTATGCTTGCCTTAATGTACAGAATATTGAAGTGTACTGTATTTATGATGCATGAATGATTGAAAACATGTTTTATATTTACACACAGTTCTGTGTGTATGAATTACTGTGCATAACACTTAACCAGAGATAATATTTAGTCATTCTGTTGTGTGGATCTGGCACTGAGTACCATGTCAATAATGAAAGCTGTAGCCTTGTTTCATAGTAATATTAATTTGGCATTCGTGCTCTTAATATTTTACAGTACTAATTTGAAGGCAGAAATTTCAGAAGTATATATTTGTTTCCAGTAATGGGTAAAGCAGAAGGCCATGGTGAAAACTGGCATGGTCATGTTACAGCACTCACTGTCTCTCCTGAATTCAGACGTTTGGGTCTTGCTGCAACATTGATGACGTGGCTAGAAGATGTTTCAGAAAAGTAAGTGGTCAGAAAGTCATATTAATAGTTGAGGGCTTTAAACCATGTCCAGAGTGTGATGCAGATTGTTTGCTGCCAGACTGTTACATTCAGCAAATAATATATAGAAAATCACAGGCTTTTCCACATACTAATTCTGTATGTTTGTTGGAGTGTACTCAAATGTTGACCGTGCTGAAGGATTTCTGTAGAATGTACGTACCTTAAAGGGGGAACCAAATACATATATACAGGTACTTACTTTTCTTGTGAAGGAGTATTAAATGTAAGCAAAAGAAATGAAAAATACCAGTTCACATACAATTTTTTTCCTTGTATGACACATGGTGAAACATACCCACTTAACAGCTGGGTCACTGATATGCTGTTTCTCCTCTTTTCACATGTTTTACACAACACACCATTTTGATTTCCTTTCTGTTATGGGTATGCTTCTGGGAAATTGTTACTGTATCAGCCTCCTTGTGTGTCCATTTGCACAGGGTAAGGGTAAAGGTAAACATAAAGGTAAAAGTAAAGTTGTCCCAGTCCATGCTTTGCAGGAATATACAAGAGAGTAGATGTATAGCTCCACTCATTGTTAACCTCAGCACTTTACTAACGGGAAAGAACCTGTGCACCCATTGCATACAAATGGCCCATTTGCTAGTCTGGATTGTTCTGAAACGGCAAAAATCTCTTGCCCGTACTGGGATTGCATGTTCCTTATAGCATTTAACTAATAAACTCTGCCCTAAGCTTACTGTAACTTCCAGCTGCTTCACCCTTGTCTAAATTTCGTCTGTGTATTGTCATTTCAACACTGTCACATGTAGTAGTCTACAGACCAACTTCATATACCACTTATTCATTTTCAGCCCTTCTACAAGATACATTTTATACCAGCTGATCCAACACCTCAAATATGTTTTTGTAATTTTAACACAAAAAAGGCTTTCTGTATTGACGGTCCACACTTCATGACATTTTTTATTTTATCACTGTGAAGGGTAGAGATCTTTGCTACAGTGTTGTTGTAACCCCACCTGATAACTAATGCTGGTCCCTGCTTTGCAATGATTTCATCTCTAATTCTTCTTCTTTCACACTGATAGCTACATTCTTTTGTTATTTCTTTCTTAGTCTTGACCTGTGTGAACTGTGCACTGTAGGTGTAGAGGTTATTGTTGCTCTTGATCAGAATTTCTCTTTCTCATGCGTGCGTGCACACACACGCGCGGTGTAGGACTTCTCTGGACAAGGGATTGGGACTTTGCAGAGGCCTCTCTACCTGACAATACACAGTACTCAGAACAGACAACCATTCATGCCCTCAGTGGGATTCAAACCTGCAGTCCCAGCAAGTGGCGGCCACAGACCCATGCCTTAGACCATGTAGTCACTAGCATCGGCTGTATATTCTTCATGTTTAATTTAATAAAGCTTGCTCAATGAGTGTTCTTTGTTTTCAGGAGTTCACTTACTTTTTGGACTTACGAAATTTGTCCATCCAGACTGTGTATCCATTATGAAGCAAGGGTTATTTGGACTCTATTATTATAACAGGTGTCTGATTCATGCCACTGCTGATCAGACGGGATTGTGTTACTGTATCCTTCCCCTTCATATACGAGTCTCCAACCCATGGCCTGCAGCCACATTTATAAACTGTGTGTGTGCTTTAAAAATTACACAATACTATAGGCATTTAGGTGCACCACATACTGTGATTTTTAAATGTGCAGCCCACAGTAAGTTATGGCCCTTCATTAAAAAAGTTTGGACACCCATGGTATAGAGTGAATGCTAACACATAGCCAATACAGGACTTGCACAGTTCAAAGATTTTTCTACCAGACTGTGAGGACTTCAGAGGGAGGTACAGCTAGCTCAGAACATCTAGCAGTATGGATGACATCACACCAGTGTGGCACTGTTTGTTGTACCAGGCTTATGAGCCAAAATATATAGTATGCACCAGTCACTGTTCCATTGTTTAATTCCTGTACTTTTTTCATATCATCATTCACTGTCCATTCCCCCTAAATTTATGATAATGAGGTCACTTTTGTAATAAAAAATTAGTTCATGTTCCCTATATGTGTGTCATTTCTCATACTTTTTCCCACAGGGGAACCAGTCCTCTTTCCTACTGGCTTTGATTTTTTCCCCCACACAAGCTGTTCACTGGTTCTGTATTACATGGTACAGTTTTGGTCATGACACAGCCTTTCATCTCAGCTCAGATGCTCTCATCCACAGAATACCGTACAGGTATTAGCTTCAACAAATTTATCTTTTCATAATGAGTTGGCCTCAGCAACTGATAGTTAATTGGCATTCATACCTTCTGTATGGCATCTTACATATTTTGTTTGGTTGAGATGGAATTCATATATCTTCTACTTGCATTATGGAGTGTTATCACGTACCACATTGCGAATTTCACAACAGCTTATCCTTAAAATTTTATTTATTCTGATGATGGTAGCCTCCTATTACCTGCTGATATTGCCACCTTAACAGAGCATTTGGCACAAAACTGTCCCCACCCCCATGAATAATAATTTTAAGTCTCTTTGATCCTGGAGTAAGAAGATTATGTCATCATGTAGTGATTTCTGTTACTCATAAGAATCATCAGTTAAAGCTTGTTCTTGAATTCAATATCTAGTTACTGCTCATAGGTCGTTGTTCCTAAAATAATTTTTTCAATCAAAGTCCCTTTGAGTTTATCTTCCTTGTGAAACAGCTTTTTAATCTTATGCTGCTCTTCTTACCTTGAGGTTCTTTGGTCTGCATTTTAAATTTAAAGACCAACTGTGCATCTGTAATATAGAACTTATGAACTGTTTTCCGAACTGTAACTTTATAAAGTTCATCTACATTTAGAATACTTCTTGCATATTCTGTTTTTATGTGGGGTTTGCTAAGAGGTTCCATCACAGGATTCAAGCTTTTACATTCTCATTTGATTCTTTGTATACTGCTACACAGACAACTGTTGCCTTTTGACCTCATTTGAGCTTTGCGTATTGTTGTGGTCTGTGAACAATGCACCAACTCTTTTTCCAAGTCAGGTGTTTTTTCTGCAGCAGTCGCAGGACAGACTTATGGAAATGCAGTACTGTTTCAGTCTCACTCATGCACAATTTTGTGACATTTTGTAACTAGAAGGTGGACAACTTCTAGTAATAGCCCAGCATACAAAGTAGCCTTTCTGCATGTTTAGCCACTTTTTTATGGAAACACAGTAAAACCTTGTTAATTTGAAACTGGTAATTCAAAATGCCATATAATTTGAAGCAGCTGTTGTTACCCAGCTTTAAACAAAGGTTTTTGTGTATACTGTAATGCAGTTATTTTAAATATGGTTAATTTGTAATCTGAAGCCATATTAGAGCATGTTGATTACTACAGGTTGAATAATTCAAAATACAGTAAGACTTTAACAGTCCAGAAAATAATATGGCACTCCATATAGTCTGGGCTACATATTGGCGAGTTCTGATGAATGAACTCAACAAGAAAACCAGTCACAACAGCAACTGCTGAATAAAATATAGCCGTCTCCCCCTAATGTCAGTTCCTGAACATCAGACGTTCTGCATGAAAACACTAACTGGGAGCCTGTATCCCATTATTGTAAAGTGGAAAAATTACAATGGGTTATGTCAACCCAAAACCTCCAATCAGTTTTCTACAATGTAAAACACCTATATAGCTTTAACAGACTATCATGTTAGGATGTAAAATGCTTAGAACATCACTTCTCATCACCAGACAATTAAAATGGTTGCTGGCAAACAGCGTCTTTGTATGCAGTAACATGTACAGTTTTCATGCACATCTTTTGTTAAGAATGTTGTACTGAGTTTTTAGAATGCTAATATGAATTTTTCCTATATAACATATACCGATAATACATTATATTGTGTTCTATGAAGTTTGGATTTTCAAATTCAAGAGGCATTCTACTGGGGATATTTTCTGCAGGGTATGCCTGTAATACTAAAGAGAGCCATTTTATAATTGTTTGGTCAGAAGTGCTTGTATTTTCTTGATTGTTTCAACTTGTCCTTCAAAGATTTTTACCCATCACACTGCAATATGGGCACCAAAGCTGAATGAAGGTGCTAGTGGTAGGAAAGTGTGGAAAAAAAGGCAATGGCACAGGTGAAGAAATTGCGTGTTTAAAGGTGATCCTGATAGTCCTGACTGAATTATTCTGCATTTTATTAGTTTCTGGACAATTGTCATAAACATTTGTCTTTTTTAACACTTGGCACCGCTGGAACAAAGGTACTTAATTATACAGCAGATGTTTAGAAAATAAATACAAGAACAGCATCTTTTACTTACTCAATTAAGTAAAAAATCACACTTTACAACATATCAGGACAACCAACCCCACAGCAGGGTAGTGTGACTTGAAAAAATTGGGTAATTTGAAATCACCCAACATGAATACCAATTGTCTTTCATTCAAAGCACTTTGAATAAACAATGTTTTACTGTATTCTGATGTGAAATACATAAGGTTTTAAACGTGGAATTTAAATTCTCAATGACAGGACTCATTTTGAATAGTTTTGAGGACCTTCTGCATGTCTTTGGTGTTGTGTGCAATGTAATAACTCGCAGACTAATTTAAATCACTGCATAGAAATATTTGCTGGACAAGGCACATAAGTGGAAATGTCTAAAGAACAAGATTTTACCTAGAATAATTCCAGAGATGTACATTTTTAAATGTTAATACCAGTATAAACCCTACCAGCTTTAAGGATTTCATTAGTCTATTACTGTACAGGACTGAAACTGGTGCCTGCATTTATTAATATCTTTCAGAAAACGAGCCTACTTTGTGGACCTGTTTGTCCGTGTATCAAACCAAGTTGCAATCAACATGTACAAGCGTCTTGGTTACATAGTATACCGAACAGTATTAGAATATTATTCTGGTGATCCAGATGAAGATGCTTTTGGTAAGTAACTGTAAACAGAATAGCAGAAATGAAATGCTGGCCTTTATGAACAGGTATCAATGTAAAGAATTTCACTGAGATAATGCTGGATGTTTCCTGATGTTAACTTAAAAAGGTAAAGTTGTGCCTGTGTATACCTTGAAAGCATATAGGTGTAGCTCCACTCAGTCCTAATGTTTACATTAGTTGGAGGTGAGTAGTTAACTTCTTGCCCCTGCCTGTTTACCCCCGGGGAAAGAGCCCCCCTCTTTCCATTGAATAGGAGGCTGAAATGGCACAGTAAAATTTAAATACTGGGTTTGAGAAGGAAAGTTGTGCATAATTTAAATTATTTGTCTGCAGTTTGCTAATTGGTGTAGACAGTATAAAAAATTATTGAACATTGTTTCAAACTTTTCTGCTGTGTTTAACAGCAGAAAAGTTTGAAACAATTAATACATGCTTCAGTCTAGATACAACTTTGATAACCTTTACCAAGCATATGGTCTTTGTTGTATGCTGCAAGATTCTTGTGTAATGTTGTGAAGGCCAGGTTAATTGTTATGTAGTGATATTCTGAATACTGAAGGCAAAAAAAGTAGGATATGGAGTCACCAGTTGGGAAGGTCTGAGACAGAATAGCTGAGGAATTTTCTTCTTGGTAAATAAGTATGATACCTTAAGAACAAATTGAGCAGTTTTTTGAGTATAAGTCCCCCAGGGAAATATCAATCACTTCATCAAGCTGAACGTTACGCAGAGAGTCTAATGTGTATTGAACCAAGGAAGTGGTCATATTAGTGGTAACAGCTCTGATGGCATTTTCAGACTAATTCCACTAAGTCAGAGAGAGTGGTTCTTGATATTGAATCTGTATAGGAAAAATGGTAGGGACAGATATAGCTAAATCTCACCAAGCTCCGAATTGTAAATGGATGTCAATAAATAGATAAGTAAATAAATAAATATTATATATATAAAATGCAAGTCATATAACATGGCTTAAAGCTATCCTCTATCTTACTTACCCAGGTTTCTGAAGGGACACTATATTCTTCCTGAGATCTCTGACTAGGTTGTTCTCACACAGTCTCAAATAAAATTTTCATAGAAAATTTTGTGAGATGGTGGCAGTTATCAGGTTCAGTTATTGACTTAAACCTGAGAGCTTGACCCTCTTCTAGTCAACTTTATGGTACAGTAATTGATCACTACCGATGTACTATCTGTTGGATACCCAGTGCCACAACACACTGGTCTCTGTTGTAACCAGCCATGGACCATACTGGGGAGTTTGGCAGTGAATCCAGTATATGTAGTAACAAAGGAGGTGTGTCTTTTGCTTTGAATTGAGAATGCTGTACCTGGCACAAATGCTCAGCCTGTCACTGAGTTGTCTGGCTGTGTATGTGACTGTAACAAAGACCTGCATATCTGAATACCTTTGTTCAGGTTCAACCAGCTTAATTCAACAGCTACAGAGTTTGAAAACTGAGTGTTTGGCCAGTCAAAGAACCAAATTCTGAATCAGTAACTTGCAGTGTGGAATTTATAAGACCACCTTAAGCACTGGTATGGCTCCAAGTTTCATTGCTTAATAGGTGAACATGTGATTTTTGGATTTGAGAACTTGAGTAGGAATGAAGTCAAGTGTAAATGTGTACCTTGAGCTTGAGGAATGAATGAATGAATGAATGAATGTATAACCCTACAGTCCACATGTCACTTCCATTGTCAAAGTGCTGCTGCCACTCTCTTCATAAAATTTCATATTCTTGATGGTTTATATTATTCTGTTTTATGTCATTTTGTGAACTTGTTTCGGTGCATGGGTGTGTGTTTTATACATCGTAAGACAGAAGTTTCTAAATTACAAATAAGTTAATTATGTGTTTAATTCCAACAGCAGTTGTGCGAGTTGCTGGACATTTCACAAGCCACACTTGTATATGTTTGAGAGTAAATGAGATATTCAACTTGCAGAATTAGGGTGTTCTTTTCTGACACACTTCTGCTGCTATAAACTACTATACTGTGGCACCACCAGAATTGACATAAGTATGTGTCATGTATTTAACTTGTGTTTTTGCTTTCAGATATGAGGAAAGCTTTGTCAAGAGATGTAAAAAAGAAATCAGTGATTCCACTTGCACATCCTGTAAGACCTGAGGAAGTTGATTAAGATACATTTTCTGTATACATCCATTGTAATATTTGACATGCTCATTAAAAATTAGCAATTTGAGCAAATAGATTTTTTTGTAATTGTATTACATATAACATTTCAAGTTCTCCTGTAATAACATGCATCTCTCCTTATGGTTGGTTACAACCATAAGGAACTCAGACTGATCAGACCACAGACACAACACAAAATCCACACATGTATTTAAAATTCTTAACATCACTAACACCATTTGCAGAGAAAAGTGTGAATATTCGTGGGTTCAGGTAAGTTTATAAACCTAGAAATATAAATATTATTTAGTGAATGTGGATCATAACAAGGCAGTGCATCTCACCAGAAGTGAAGAAGGGTTTTAAGAAGTACTGTATATCCAGTGGACTCAATGAGTCTGATGATGGTATGTTGTGTATGAAAGTGAAGAGGATGGGCATGTTAGGAGTGAGTGTGAGGCATGTGAAGGCACAGAATGTTAAGATGGAGGCAGAAACACTGATTGGTGAAGTCAGATAGAATCTGACATGTTTTGTGTACTAAGTGCATGAAATTAATAGTAATATATTTTTCGTAGCAGACGTTTTATTTGGGGGGGGGGGGGGGGTTTTTTTTGTTTTGTGTATAATTTTTCTCGTGGCCCAAATATTTTTTTTTAGGGGTGTTTTTATCATTTGA
>Ga0131853_10007747_pt1 | contig 19480 bp, 10 predicted proteins | sample TergutLab28metaG_FD_92764 | JGI IMG/M metagenome (GOLD analysis project Ga0131853, IMG submission 92764) | Labiotermes labralis P1 segment gut microbial communities from Petit-Saut dam, French Guiana - Lab288 P1 (version 2) (version 2) | ecosystem: Host-associated > Arthropoda: Insects >... | reverse complement strand
TGCGCCACATGCCCAGCCCATCTCATTCTTCTCGATTTTATCACCCGCACAATATTGGGTAAGGAGTACAAATCATTTAGCTCCTCGTTATGCAATCTCCTCCATTCCCCCGTTACCTCGTCCATCCTATGTCCAAAAATTCTCCTCAACACCATGTTCTCAAAGACCCTCAGCTTCCTTTCCTCCCGCAATGTCAGCGACCAAGTTTCACACCCATACAAAACAACAGGCAAAATTATAGTTCTATATATCTACTGAACAAAAACAGAGCAGATGTCCATCATTATTTTATTATGTTACTGTCGAATAGCCGGTAGGAAAAGGCCAATTGAGAGACCTAGTCATAAATAGGAAGATAATAATAAAGTTGTTCTTCAATAAATATAACATGAGAACGACGATGAACGTCATCTAATTCAGGGCAGGCGCCAGAATATGGTTGGGGCACTGCGCTACAAGCCGGAAGGTCGCAGGTTTCGATTCCCGACGATGTCACTGGAATTATGACGTAATCCTTCCTGCCACAATATGGCCCTGGAGTCGACTGAGTCTAACGGAAATCAGTAGTAGGAATATTTCCTGGGGGTAAAGGAGGCTGGTGCTTAGGGCTGACAACCTTACCACCTTCATGCGCTCATTATCTAGAAATCTGGGAGCCTCAAACTCCTGGAACCCAATGGACCTGTAATAGGCCTGAAAAGAGATAGCTTTCACCAGAATATGGCAATAGAACTTCGGTTTCCATGCAATTCGAGACATTTCAAGGTCAATGATACTGCTCCATGGAGTCGTTCGAGCCAGTTAGTTACAACCACACAAATAAGAGGAAAGTGTCTAGGAAGTGTGTAATCCCCGTTGTGTTTGTGAAACTTGGAAAATTGAAAAATAATTTAATGGCAACACAACAGTGAGCGCCGCAACCCACATGGACTCACACCCACCAGGGGATAAAACCGGAAAGAACGGGAACACAATAACACCTGGCGCACAGGTAAGTTCCCACCTATTTACATTTCCCAATACAGAGGAATCCTTCCACGCACAACTAGACTAGAATAATCTACCACCCTACTCACACACACAACTCTGCCCCCATAGGCAAGGGAATCTCGCACCCAAGGCCACTCGAGCCCCCCACAACGCAGCATAATTAAGGAGAAGGACGATGACAGGCCTCCGCACGACTACAGAACTTCATACCTGCCGAGCACACCCCCACAATAGCTTTATTTTTTTGTGCCTGTTTTTGTTTTGTGTTGTTTTTATTTGATTCTTGTTTTTGTTTTTGTTTTTGCTAATAAGGCCCGTATGTAGAGATCTCTACACCACGTGCGCGTGCATGCTTATTGTAAGATCTTAAGTTTCCCTAAGACAACCTGAAGATGGCCAGTACAGGCCGAAACATGTGGTTGTTCATTATATATAGTCATTAAATACACCTAATGTGACACAGTTGTGTTTGACTACATACAATTTTCCGAGGAAAGTGTGTTTACTATTGTACAAGAACAGGAAAATCCTTAACTTGCTGCTGAAAATTTCTCTTGATACAGACTAACAAACGAAGAATAAATGTTTCAAAAAATGTAATTTACAGCAAACACGTTTTAAAAACGATTACAAAATAACTGTTCTTATTGCTTAAAGAGATACACCACAATCTGAAATCAAAGGCAATTCGTCTTCGTTTTGAATTACGGCACTTAAATTTGATCAAACAGATTACAAAGCGACGCTCAGGTCACATGCTCATCGTTAGACACTATGTATCTTCTCCACAATTGACAAAAGCGTTAAATAGCCACACCGATTACATAGTAGGGCAGACAGAAAATACATGAAATTTCGAGTACAGCCACGACAAAATAAACATGGAGGCTAGTTCTGAATCTGAAGAGACTCACTTGTCTTACATCATGAGACCACGAAGTATTGACAGAGGAGACAAATGAAAATTACTACAGAGGCGGATAACTTGGTAAGGAAAAGTCTCTATTGGATATCTGTTTAAAACTGCGCAACTTTATTCCGTAGAAAATAATAAGAGTGTTACAAAAACTGTACACAAGACCGTTAAAAATTTAGTTTGGAGAATCATTCAAAAAAAACCCAGGAATATTCCCTCGAATGTTCTTAGACTTCTCCCGTCGTCAACAGCTGCCACCAATTTTTATGTCTTTGTGCTTCCACTTTTTTTCCTACTTCACCTTTTCTTCTAACTTATCTTTTCTGCGTATTCTGGTACCCCGTAATGTTCGTCTTACATCCGGTTTTTTAATTCCATGTTCTTGTTAAATACTTCCCTTCGAAATTCACTTTCTCGAAGAAAAAGTGTTTATATAGACGAGAAGGACGCCGAACTGAAACAGAATTCTTCACATCAACGGACTACTCTAATCAAGAACTAAAAATGATTCCTCCATAAAAACAAAAAATTAATTTTTAAATCTTGTAAATAGTCCTGAAATTGTAGCGGGCGTGAAAAACAAGAGGATAAATTGTAGTGTACACAAAAACAGAGAAAGTACGTACAAAAGCCTAACATTATGACATTCATTGAGCAGGAACAAGTTATGTTCATATTTTCATTGTTATACCGTGCATGTTGTCGAGTTACTCAATTATTATACCAACTAATGCACTTATATAAAATTTACACATTAGAAAACTAAAAACGCTCCGACATGTTTCGGCCCTAAGACCATCATCAGGGAGCTACACTTTTTCCTTGCTAAAGTCACATTAAAAACAGTCACAGATAAACTTCATTGTACAGTACTAGTAAGTTATGTTCAATTTATTATAAGACCGACAATGAAATGGGTGATAAATATGAGTAAAAAATGCGTTAAATACAAAAATCGCAAGTGTCTAGCATATGTGCTGTAAAATAAAATAATTTTGGAAAACTTACAGAAACGTGCATACACTTTAGTGCAGATACGAGCCAGCCGACCAAATAAACTACACAGTGTGTGATCTCTTACAGAGTGATAGTTGTCCACTGTTAGGCAGCCATAAAATCAAACACAGTTGTCACAAAATCCCGCCACTGGACCGATTCCTCTCCCACATTATTCCACTACGTACTCCGCTTCTTTCACATCGGCAGTGCATGATCCATTGATCCACTTCCAAACTGAATCTTTCCATTTGGGTTTATAAGAAGGAATTTGAAGGTTTCAGCGGTGTATATAAAGACCAGTCTTTTGGGATGACAGACCTTCCGTCAGGCAGACATGTACCAAGTATACAGAGGCACAAGTGACTCTCTTCTTCAGCGTCGACCCATAGCAGAAAATCAGTTACTTTGCAACATCGAAAATTACATATCCGGCTAAACGGAGTGCATTCCGGAAAGACAGTAATGTTCATTAACGTTGCATAAATCTGTCTTGCTTCCACACCCACTGATTTGCAAATTTCTTTGATTATTTCGACAACTTACGTAAAAGTTGTAAAGTAAAATATTTGCATTTTCAACTCTTAAACTGCTGGAAATTAGAAAGTCAACCGACAAGATAAAAATCTATCCTTTTTTAATTCCCACAGGCCAGATATCCATAAGAGCTCTAATGCAGGAAATTAAACACGGAAAAGATTTGTAGATGTATTCAGTTTCATCTTTCTTGTAGCAGAAGCATTTACAGCTTACCCGCCTTCGCAATTATATTCATAGCAATTCCAGTTCCACTTCACAGATTTTCTCAAACAAAACCACTGCGGGAACAAAAATCTAAAATAGAGATATACGTAAATATCTGAAACAAAAATGCCTGAATTGTTCTTGTTTTCCATTGTGTAGGCAAAATACATATCCTAAAAATAGAACAAGGGTATCAATACATTACCATCACATCACAAGAAAACAACAAAAAAGACACCACATAAATCAAAGTGCAGATATTTTGAAATGGAGCATTTTTGAAGCTGTTCTGACCGACATCCTTAGGTCTAACAGTCACGTCTGTTTGGGAATATGCAAAGTTTCAGCATAGCAAACAGCCATACTGAATTACATTAAAAGTTTTATGAGGTAAACTTTCCAAATATGAACGTAATGTGTTTTAAACAAAAAAAAAAGTTTCTCGTTGTACTCTATTTACAATATTCATCTGTTTCAATGTGAAAGGGCTTACACACATTCATGGGCGGGTTACCAAATCTAATAACTGTCCAGCGCTGGCACGTGGCAACCAGTTTTGTGGCGTTGTAATAACTTTGAACTATTTCACAAGTAATTATAGCATACCACAAGCGAGAAGTCTTTTGTTTCCGCACGCTGCTGTCGTTCTTTGGATACTGTTAATGTATAAGTCTTAGTGAAATGTGGATTCATTCATTAGAAAATCTGAGGGATCGTTTTCTAAAAGATGAACCTAAGAAATGTCAATACCGACCGTTTTAAAAACATAACAGCACGCTCTAATCTGAAACCAGAATTTAATTTATTACGCATTCCTAAAATCATTGAACTTACAAGGTTTGGGTCAAAATATCTGCATATTTTACGCAGTTCAGCTCAGCCAATTAACAAGGGATAGTGGACGTACTGAAAGAACAACGTTCGTATTACATACGACAGCTTGAATTCACATACACACACGCACACGCACACTGTATACTTTCAAGGGTATTCAACATGACACTAACATGTTTCGATGTAGTTTATCAGTAATGGCAGTCACCACTTCGATAGAAATGGAAGAAATTCGGAATATTTTCGACATGATTTACAACTATACTGGCATTTGGTGTCTTGTCATATTCATTTTCACATAGCACAGAATCTACACTTGAGTAAGGTATTATCTCGCCATCAAAACTTCGCCACTGATAAGGTTGATAAGGTCAGTTTCATTATTTCGTGGCCACGAAATGGCGTTGTATGTTTAACAGCTTTAATACAGTGCACTAATTTCCTCAATATGTGTAATGACATTCTACAGATTACGTTCTACGTTCACAGAAGATTACAGATATTTTTATGGCTTACCTATTAAAATTTAAGACCGTTTTTCTTTGAAAAGTACTGCTGGTTTGACTTTAAAATTCTCTGTTCCATCTGTAAACTGCATTTATCTGTTGAGTACTATTCTCAGAACCAACATTAAACAATTCCCTATACACGATTAAACAATTTATTTTAAAAGAGACGCAAACTGTTTACTAAGCGGTACGAACTAAATCTTTAAATGCAATACAGGTCAAACTCTGTCTCTGACCATGCTAAGGCTCAGAATATAGTCGCCGGCATCTCACTGCGGATGCACAGGTTCGATCCGAGGCCAGTTCATGTAAGAACTGTGGTAGATAAAGCAGCATAGGGACAGGTTTTTCTCCGTGTACTTCGGTTAACTTTTGTCAATATCATTCCACAAAAGCTGCATACTCATCTTCACCTACATGGTTATTCTTTCGAGTATAGCAAACGGGCGAAGCCTGGAAACCTTCCAAAATGTAATGCTCTTTCCGAAATCGGGACGCACGGACAGAACAGTACTTTCACTTAGTCTTTAAAGTAATACTCTGGTAAAAAATCAAGCTAGGGGACGGAGACGTACTAGCAAAATATGACAAGACTATGAACAGAGGATACAAACTGACCTTTTCTCAGGTCGGATTCAGATGTCAATAGCGCAAACTGACATTATAACAAATACATATTTGTTGTCGACTATTTACTGTTGTATGTTTGTAAAGAAATTCTGGTGTAAGTTCCCTGAAAATGGCGACAATGTCGAAATATGTACGAACTAAGTGATAGAAAAATAAACAGATTGTGCAATTGTGCGTTTGTTGGTGTTACCACACTTCTAATATACCATATTGCACGGACTGGACGATGTAAAAGATCTATGTATGCCTAAATAGCACGGCTGTGAGGAGTCGAGGCAGAGTGAAAGTGAGATGAAGATTTAGCAGAGAATGCTTCATAATGAATAATTTTACAATATCTTCAAAGAGAAACTGTAATAGTTTTGGTTACAAAGGTCTGCCTGCAGCTTACATGCACATGTGCGAGGAGTACTATTGCAGTGCTGCAAACAACCGACTATAACGTACTGTACATTCAGATCGTAGATGGACAATTTTAAGAATTTTTCTATCCTGTTTGTCTTATTACATAACATTTATTTCAGTTTAAAACTCAAATTGTTGTTAGAATCTATAATTAAAAACCCTTATTCCTGACACATTTTCTCTCATTTTCAAATTGCTACATCCCTATACGTGCCGGTCCCAGTGGCCGCGCGGTCTAAGGCGTAGGTCTACGGCCGCTCGCCTTCTGAGATTGTGGGTTCGAATCCCACCGGGGGCATGGATGTCTGTCTGTTGTGAGTGTTGTGTGTGTTGTCAGGTAGATGCCTCTGCGACGAGCTGATCACTCGTCCAGAGGAGTCCTACCGACTGTGCTGCGTCGTTGTGTGTGGTCTAGAAACCTCGTGAATGAGGAGGCCATGGCCCACTGGGGGGTTGCTGTACCAAATGCAAACATAAACATTCCGTATACGTACTAAATTAGACATATTTTACAGGCGCTTCGGTTTAGTCGGAATGTCTCCAAATCCCTACAGAATTCAGAATAATGTTCCTAAAACATTAGCATATACGACGCCGTTATTTATTATTGTTTGGTAGGCTGAGCCATACAGCACGGTTCGCTGCTGTTTATTTACCCAGTATTATCAATAAGCGCTATTCACCTCCTTCCTACATAACAGTCATTCCTGACCACTAACTTGGTATCACTTTTATTCACCTATTCATTTGTAATGTTAAATTACATGTCCTTTAAATTTAGCAGAGATATGTTATTTTTAAGGAAAATATATGGGTCTCCATTACGTACTGACAGGCTAATGTAAGACTGGAGTTGTTGGGTGCGCACACGCTAAGCACACAAGACGCTATAAACAATTGCCAGCCAACGAGCGTAGCATGTAATTATCTCACATGAAATGCCCCACGTTCGTCTACAACAGGCGCTCCTTGCATCCACAAATGTTTGGTCACGGACAAATGACTCTTCCCTTCCCCTCTATTCGTATACTGACACCAAAAGGGAGAATTATCCAAAGGATTGTCCTGGTTGTGTACCTTACACTCTTAACGGTAAGGTACAACATTTAACAACGCAGGCAATGTACGTATAACGTAATATTGAGGTACTTTAGCGCAACCACTGATACCGTAGAAAAGCAATAAATTTTACGTATTTTTATTGTTACACCGTGCATGTTGTCGAGTTACTCATTTATTACACCAACCACTGCACATATATAAAATTTATAAAATTAACACATTAAAACATTAAAAACGCTCCGACGTGTTTCGGTCTTAAGACCATCATCAGGAAGCTATATATTCCTGGCTAAAGTCACACTAGAAATAGTCACAGATTAATTTCGTTGTACAAGTTGGGTGTTATGTTAATTTTATAAATTTTATATATGTGCAGTGGTTGGTGTAATAACTGAGTAAGTCTTACGTATTTTGAGTGTAAGTCTGTGGCCTTAGTTATCCAGTATGTAATGCACATGAGTCATGTTTTATTGTCATCTGTGGCCCATCCGGCTCTACGATATTTTTCCACATTTTTCTCATAAATGGCAAGATTTTCGGAAAATGTTCTTGATACGAAATGTGTTTCGATTTTCTCTACAATTCCGTCTTAAACATTTCTCATTCTAACGAGAACTCGGCTAGAAACTGCAATAAATATACATACGTCTTCACATACACTGCACGCTTTTCTTGTCAGATTTTAATGAAACTTAATTTTTCTCGACAGATTTTTTAAAAATAATTTAATATCAAATTTAATGAAAATACATTCATTATGAGCCGAGATGTCCCTTGCAGGCGGACAGATAGACAGAAACAGACAAGCACAAAGAAGCTAATAACGCCTTAAAAACATATTTAGCCTTTAAAGGTTAAAATCTACAAAACAAGCTAAAAAAATTCAGTTCCCACGTCGCACTAAATAGAAACAACGAAGAAGACCAACTGGTTGATTTTCTATTAAAGAACTTTGACACCTAAAGAGCTTTAGTCTATTTTTGTGAAAATGAGAATCATGTAATAAGCACCATCCGGCACAGAGTCCACAGACAGTTACTGGGTCAAACATCCATGCCGTACCAATCTCTGCGCTGCCTTATCCCGAGTAAACTTTAATCGAAGCCTGTGGGAATGGCAGCAGCCAGGATGATGTGTTTGCACGCGAGGAAGTTCAGAGACTGCAGGCGGCACTTAAGGAGTTCTAAAAATAATAATCACACAATCAATTTCGCTTTAAGGCACAACGCTTATCTCTGAAGCTTCCTCAGCAGTTCAAAGAAAGGGAGGCGATGTTAATGTAACTTATAATCAGACTAATATAAGACGTGGTTGCCAGATGAACTATCACAATTAGCTCTCAAAGTAAACGTACGTACATTAGAAGCACATGGATTTCATGTATTTTCTAATAAAGAATTAATCTTATATATTTAAAAGAAAAACTCCACAGACCACCTTCCTTGCTTGAGAAACTATTCAAGAAATTCCTCTCATTTTATGGAGCCCTAATGTTCATTACCGCCTTGAGAAGTGATCAAATCCGTATCCTCAGGCGGAAGAATCAAGTTTACACTCCGTCACCACATTTTTTAACGTGTATTTCATTACTATCTCCCCATCTTCAACTGATATTTCCAAGTGGTTTTTTTTTCTACAGGCGTCCCCAACAAAACTCAATGTACTTTACATTCTGCCCCATAAGTGCGATATGTCCCACCCATCTTAGATATTAAACATAATGTTATTACAGCAAACAAATTTTGAAATCGATGAGTAGCGAAAGGAGCTAGCGGTGGAAACTCTCAGTTTAATATCCAGCAGTGGAAAAGCATATATAAATAATAACGAACAATTAAATACAGGTTTATATACCGATAGCATGCCCATTCAGTCACATTAACTTGCGAGCAGAGCAGAACTCATGATCCCTTTGATCCCACAGGACAAATTCACAGCCCTGCACACCCATTATATTACAGTCTCGGTGTCATCTTACTTTTGTGAAGAACAGATCATTCATGCGTTAATATCTGTCGGGTGTAACCTCAAACTTTCCCATTGTTGTCACGTTACAAGTCGTTTCACGAACGGAACTTTCGTTGCCTTAACGGTACGTTCTGAACGGACGATCCTATGCATTGCCGAAGAGAGCATGATTGCCAGTAAGGGATTATAAAGAACTGGACGAGTGTTGTGTAACACATTATCCCACTACTTAGCATGTCAGACTAACCAAGTTCAAAGAACGTCTTACGCAGACACACTGTCTTCTTCGGAATTCGAACCCAGGACACCTGGAATACGTAAACAAGAGAGCTAACCAACGTTCGCTCGAATGATTCGAGACTGAAATATTTTTCTTCTTTCTTCGCCATTATTAATATGCCGTTTTACTATTCTCACAGTTTATATTTCTTACGTCTGTGGAATCGGACGAGAGTCAAACAAATCGAAGTGTCTCTGCGCGGACACACACACACACACACACCCCGAGCAGTTTACGACATTGTATCAAAGATCCTTAATTTCGAAATGCCCAAGTCTAGGGACGTAAGTCTTGTCGGCACTGCAATTGCTTCACAGGTACAGTACGTACAGTTGCTCGTACAATTACAATACTTAATCTAAACAGTTATTATACTAACGTAAGTACTGCACATACTGTACGCTATACATGTTATTTAAGCTATTTGTAGACACTTTCTTAAAATACACTCAAGGCTCGTCAGCAGAATGTAGGCCTAAGACACACACAAAAAAAGATACTTATAACATTTTTGTAAATCTTCTTAGTTCAGATACTTGGGAATGACACTAACGAATTAAAATTTCATACAGGAAGAAACTGTGAGCAGACTAAATTCCAGGAAGACCTGCTATTATTCGATCCAGAATTTTTTAACTTCAGTTTACTGTCAAAAAATTAATACAAAATGAATTATAATTATGTCTGCTGTTTAGTACTGGTGTGATATTTGGTCTCTTACATTAACCCTTCAACGCGAACAGCATTTAAATCCCGTCCGTAGCACAATGTGGGAGCAGTATTTAACGGAAAAATATAGGCTAAGTTTGTTCTAGAAACGGGTGTTGAGGGAGGAATTTGCGCCTAAGAGGAGAAAATAATAGGAGACTGGTGAAAGATTGAACACAGTGGAGATTCTTGATGGTACTCTCCCCAGATGTTATTCTGCTAATCAAATGAAAGAGTAAGAGATTAGCGGGGGATGTAGCATGGCAGAAATGCGACACAAGAGAAATGCATGACAACCCTTAAAGAAAAGAGACAGCTTAGAAGACACGGGCATAGACGGAACAATATCAAAATGGACCTTAAGAAAACAGATGAGGACGTGTGCTGGATTCATCTGGCTTAGCACAGTGACAAGCAACGCCATCTTGTGAACACAGTAATGAACTTTTGAGCTCCTAAAATGCAAGGAATTCCTTGACTAGCTGAGAAGCTACTGTCTTATCAAGGATTGCTTCACTGAAGTTGGTTACTATTTCTTAAAATGGGTGTATTTAGAACAGATATGGTGTGAAGATGCGAATCAAATTCATGTGGCTCAGGATAGGATCCAGCAGCGGAATTATGTGACCAGCAACCCCTAACAAACGTTCAGGTTCGATAAACAGCAGTAATTTCCAGACTATCTAAAGTGAGTGTAAGACTCTCAAGGAATTCAGGGCATTGTGTTGTTAGTTTCAATGTTCAACATTTTTGTAACAAAAGAGAAGACGGTAAATAAATTATTTTTACATTTAGCACGATATTTTCGCTCGCCGGCTGGACTAAAAGAGACACGGACCGTTTTGTCTGGAGACAACTTTAAATGGTGCCAAGCGTCAGAAGCAGTTAAGTTCGGGGCTCACGGTCACTTTATTTGCTTCTAAAGGGCAAAAAATGCTTCCAGCCAGCAATCATGCTAGAATGACCGGTTCATCCATTACTTTACGAGTCTTCAAATGCGTAAGTTATGTTTCGTCGAAGGGTAGGCTTACGGAGTAAATGCGTCAACTACACCTCTCGTGGACAGGAGTGTTTGTGGTTATATTTCACTTAATAAAACACTAGCATTTTTCGAAAGGACTGAGTAAAACCACATAAACTCACGGGAGAACGTAGATAACTTGTACTGTCCGCGCAGCCCATATTACTGAAAGGGACAATTGATAATAGCAAAGCCGTACACAGAGGAGATGAAGTACCTCTTGGAAGGTTACGACGCCCTCTACAATGTATGCTGGATGAGGGTTGTACAAAGGCGGAGGTTTTGCCATATTCAAATTTACTGTCATGCGTCTGTACCCATGTCGAGAATGAGCTTGCATTTCGGTTGCAATTGTGTGACGCACACTTAGTGGAAATAGCTGAAACTATTTAGGTTTTAAATACTGCCGTTTTGCTAGTATTTGTCCGTCACGATTTTCACAAATTTATTCTGAAAAGCTTTCTTTTACGCGGTTTTTTTGCAAAAGAAATATTCTAAAACATTAATTAATATACGTCAAGCACAACTATTTTATTGTATACGAGGTTACATGTGTCGAACTTTTTAAACGGTCATCATCAGACCTTCTAACAAATCGAGTCAACAGATGTTGTGTACATGTTGAGATCCCATTATGTTTATATTGATAAAATACATAAAATCTGGCAAGTCAGTTACATAAGTTATGCAATACACACATCACTCCTTCTTAGGTAAATGACCTGCTAGATTTTATGTATTTTATCCATGCAAACATATTGGGATCTCAACGTGTACACAACATCTGTTGACTCGATATGTTAGAGGGCCTGATGATGACCGTTTAATAAGGTCGAAACATGTAGCCTCGTATACAATAGTTGTGCTTGACGTATATTAATTAATGTTTTAGTATATTCCTAGCACATCGTGATGTCTTCCATCAAGTTCAAAAGAAATATTACTAATGAACATGTATTTAATGTGCCGATAACTTTACGAAAATGTGTGTAGTAGGCTGCGAAAAATTAATAATGTGTACATCGACAGCGCAAAAGCAAAGCTAGGAACAGTAGATGGCGCTGTGAGGGTAATTTATATAATACCACTCTGCACCGGCAGTGCGGTGCGTACTGCACAGCAGGTACTGGCGACTAGGAATATATTTTACCCCTCCTAAAAATGCATGGGATGACGCAGTGAAAACTGGTAATTACAAAAAAATCGAAATACAGCCGGGACAGTAGAAAATTGCGTATGAAGATGTGGGTTATTCAGCAAAGTGTTTAGGCTTCTGCTCGTAGAGAGTGGCCATTGCGAGGAAAGCGCATGTTAAATTATTCGATCAACGTCAGGAGGTCTCCGTATATTATCTGGACTAAACATTCCATCTGTCTGGCCGTTACTTGGAGCTGCGTATCTTGCAAAAGTCTTCACAAGACCGAACTCATTAACGTAGCTAACTCCATTCAGCAGAGTCCTTCTCGAGAAGCTAATCGGTTCTCACCTAGTCAAGAAATTTCCCCCATTTTGTGGAACCCGAAGGTTCATTACCGCATTCACAAGAGCCCGCCACCCGTCCCTATTCTGAACCAGATCAATCCAGTCCATATCCCCCACCCCACTTCCTGAAGATCCATTTCAATATTATACCCTCACCCACGCCAGGGTACTCCAAGTGGCCTCTTTTCCTCAGGTTTCCCCATCAAAACCATGTACGCAACTCTTCTCTCCCCCATAGGTGCTACGTGGTCCGCCTAATTCATTCTTATTGATTTAATCACCCGAATAATATTTGGTGAAGGGCACAGATCATTAAGCTCCTTACAATGTATTCCTCCCCACTCCCCTGTTACCTCGTCCCTCTTAGGCTCAAACATCCTCCTCAAAACCCTATTCTCAAAACCCTCAGCCTACGTTCCTCCCTCAATGTGAGCGACTAAGTTTCACACCCATACAAAACTTCAGGCAAAATTATAGTTCTGTATATCTTCATCTTTACATTTTTGGATATCAGACGGGAACGCAAAAGATTCTGCACCGAATGATAGCAAGCATTCCCTTACTAGAGTCTGTTCTTAATTTCTTCCTGGATGGAATTTTGATCGTTAGATTTGTTCCCAGATATTTGAACTCTTCCACTCTTTCACAGGAATGGTTGTCATTTTCTTCATTGTAATTTTGTCCCGCATATTGATCTCGAGGCATGACTATATACTTAGTTTTCTCAGCAGTTACTTCCAGGCCAGTCTCCTTACTAGCAAGTAATAAAGTTTCTGTGTTTTTTATAGTATACACGCTTCCACCCATTATATAAACATGTTCAGCATAAACTAGCAGCTAATATGTACCATTCAACTTCAAGCCCTCCTGATTTACCTGAACCCTCCTACTTGCATATTCTACAGAAAAGTTGAAAAGTAATGGCGATAAAGAAATCTCCTTTTTCAAATCATTCTTATTAGGAAACACGGTAGACAAATATTTCCCTGCGCGGACTGTGCTATAGGTTTCATTTCGATACATTTCTATTTGTCTTACTAGTTCCAATGGGAATACCAAACACAAGGAGAATATTATACAAGACCTCCCTCCTAAATTAATCATGGGTTTTCTTGAAGTCTATAAATAGCTTATGCACCGCCACATTTTATTCCCATTTTTTTTCACGAGTATTTGACGAATGCAGAATATATGATCAGTAGTTGGCCTGTTACGTCGAAATCCACATTGATGAGACCCAATATTTTCCTCTGCATATGGGGTTAATGTTGACAGCGGGATGTTGGATACAATTTTGTATGTAGCTGACAAAATAATATCCCGCTATAATTATTACAATCTGTTTCACCACCCTTCTCATTGATACGTACAATGATCGAATTCAGTAACGTAAGTATTTTTAAAAGAAAAGATAAAACTGCACCATAGTCACGCAAACTACAGCCTTGGATCTCATTTATAGGACAAAATAAATACGAATGTTTCCAGAGCCTATCTATTTTTGCCAGAAAACTCAGTAACATCCTCGCAACTTACTCGTATATGCAGACATCACGATGTGACGCCATACACGACTGTAACAACTGGATTCAAAATCCATTCAGTATAACAAAAACGCCTGAAAGTTTTTCTTGTTATAGAATATGAAACAGTCATTTCTATCATTTCAGATGGCCAATTAGTACACACATTTAAATCAGTTTCTCTAATTACCCTTTGGATCCACTAACGCCAAGAATTTTCAGCTTTATCAAGCCATGCAATTCGTCAACGCATGTCCTTCGCCGGTATAAACTTGTGCAAAACTGAATTCTAGAATTACGAAGCAAAAAATAAAAAAACACACACACACACACGCGCGCGCGCGCGCGCGCGCGAAAAGACTAAAGGCTTCGCCAAATCTGACAGTTCAACTTTCTAGCACGAAGCCAAACATGAAAATGATTTGTGAAAGGAATAAACACTCTCGCATTGCAAATATTAGGCACATTGGCCTTTACGCTTCATTTTTCGTTCAAGCGAAATGCGGTTTTGTTTCTAAATATAAGCAATTTGATAAAGCGTTAATTGCATTTATGTGTTCAACCTCTATTTACTGTTATCCTTACTCAATTGTGGTCTTATTTTTTAGTTTCATGCGTAAGAATCTTATTAGGGGTTCCGTAACAATTTCTCGACTAAGAAAGAGTTCCGTTGGTAAATTAAATTGGAAAGCACCGCATCAGAATCTCTCTAACAGTCTCTTCACCTGTTATTAAGGTGCGAAGTATTTCAGAACATAATGGAACAGTAAAGAAAACAGCTACAATAAATGTGTTTGAAAATGCCTTTAGCATGCATGCTACAGGCTTCTTTGAGGTACAGTAACGTCTGGCCTAGAATTTCCTGGCTTTGATAAATGTTGATATTCGCAGGAGAAAACTAAACAGCTTTAATGAACATGGCTGAGACTCTATCACGACTGCGGGAGAAAACAATTTCCTCTCCGCCATGGATTACAAAGCTTTTATGACTTCAACCGATAGATCAAATTGTTTACATCAACAGTGTCTATTCGGAATTGATAGTAGATCAATCCGAAATGTTGCCTTTGTCTCGCAAAAGTCGATAAATGAAAAACACATCATGTATATAAGGCGTGTCTCATCCACATAATATGGTGCTGTGACGTACGATTATTATCTTATCTACAGAGGATGCATGAATTTACCTGTGAAGTGGAGTATTTCCTTACCATAGACAAAAGGTACACTGTACGAATGTCGAAGAATATAATGCTCACTGTGCCGGGAACTTTCACGGTTTTCTTCAGCCCCACAACCCCAATTCCAAGGGAATCCCATACAATAATATTATGACCAAAATACCATCTGACAGAACAACCTTGTAACGTAAACATTACTCACGTTTCAACAAAGCTTGAATTTTCGTAAAAAAAAAAGTGGAACGTACTCAGACGACCTCGGGAACGAATGACCTTAGATTCCAGCGATTATGTTACCAACTAAGAGAAACAGAGCCGATCCTGGTGGCCATGCGGTCAGAGGCGTAGGTCTGCGGGAGCTCGATTGCTGGCGTCGCGAGATCGAATCCCTCTGAAGTCATCAGTGCTGGTCTCATGTGTTTGCTGTGTGTTGTGTAGGTAGCGGCCTCTGCGACAGGCTGATGACTCGTTCAGAGGACAGCCGGGTAGTGTGTCTAATTGTGTGCTATCTAGCAACCTCAACAGTGAGGCGGTCCAGGCTCGAGTTTGGCTACTGCACCACAGAAATAAACAATAGAGGAGGAATATATATAAAACTTCAGCAATGTTCAACACTACTGTAATTTCGAAAACGACACCGTTTCTTCTGATATAGGTTTACCCAATAATGTTATATACCACTGTACAAGTGTCGGTGGAAGACAATATAACTACCGTATATGAGGGTTGATGGAGGGATCTTACGGCACTACAAGTCCAATGGTATCATCAAAGCCCGGCATTATTCAAAAGGGCAGATCTTGGATGGAAGACCGCCTATCGAACTAGGATTACTCCCTTGATCCCTCTCACAAAGGTATACAGGGTCTTGATGAGGAAACCTGAGGGAAGGAGACCACTTGGAAGACCTTGGCGTAGATGGGAGGATTATATTAAAATGAATGTTCAAAAGCGGGGGGTGGGGAGGCTTGGACTGGATTGCTCTGTCTCAAGAGAGGGGCAGGTGGCGGGCGCTTGTGAATGCAGTAATGAACCTTTGAGTTCCACAAAATGCGGGGAATTTCTTGACTAGCTGAGGGCCTGTTAGCTTCTCAGAAAGGACTCTCCTCCATCGGGTTAGTAAGATCCCTCTCACAAACTGCGGGATGATATTTTCGAAAGACATATCTGTAACAATCGTGTACATTTTAACCGCCTGTCTGCGAATATGACGACCTTAACGAACCTGCCAGCGAAACTTCACGACAGAACTGCCTCCAGACTCTCTGTAAGCGCTGGGAAAGTTGAAGGTCGCGTTGTGTTACTAATAAGCAGGACACCTCCACGGCCAACACTGACCACATAGACTGCCGTACATAACAGACCTGTCAGAGAGGTTGTCGAATAGGCATGGCGAGACAATGTTGACTTTGAACACGCTCTAGACACGCAATACAGAACTACGGGTATAAGGCAAAACATAGCGAGCTGTGTGGTTAGGTATACGTTCCTGAACAACAGTGCACTGAGGGACAGACCCAAGTTACTGAAGAATCCACTGTCCCTGTCATTATTCTTCAGGGCTCAAATTGTAGATCCGTTCAATAACAAAATAATTAATTCTCATGTTTCGAAGTAATACACATGTAAAGCAGTCCCGTTACAGACCTGGTGTGGCCCAGAGGGTTCCAGGAAGTTAAGGTTCCCAGATTACACGACAACAGCACAGGATGGTGGTAAGGTTGTCAGCTTTACGCACCGGCTTCCTTTACCTCCAGGAAATGCCCCCTGTTAGAGGCTGAGTCGACCCCAGGGCCATAGTGCGAGTGGAAGGATTATGTCAATGAAAAATTCCAATGACACCATCTGGAATCGAACCAGCGACCTTCCGATTTGTAGTACAGCACCTTAACCACTGTGCCACCGCGGTCCCCAATGCACATGTACTTAACACAAATCACGAGATGTACTGTTTACCTGGCAGTCCTACATTCCTTTATGGTGATAATAACGACAGCGATAGTAACGAAGATGGTTATGCTGCACCACAAATTTGTGTGTGTGTGTGTGCGTGTGCGTGCGTGCATTCGCGCGCGCTAATTTTGGAAACGCGGGTGCACAAAACCAAACACTGCTGTTCGAGATGGAAAAAGCCCTATCGTCTGCAGACACCGGGAAAGTTTTCGTTTATTTCCCCTTTGTCCAAAATTGATATAACTCGAATAATAATTTTTGCCTCCATGGGCCAGGGTTTACTCACTATCGAGGATTCACGATCACACACAGATACATTACAGTCCGCATTACTCCTCTGAATGAGTAACAGGCCCGACTCAGAGACGTCAACCTGCAGAAACACAACACTCTCAGGAGACAGACAACCATTCCCCCGGGAGGGATTCCAACACGCAATTCCAAGAAGCGAGCGTCCGCAGACAAGCCTTGGACCGCGCGGCAACTGGGATAGGCCTCATTAACCAATACCGAGCTTCAAATACAGTATCTTTCATTTTGTCAGTATTTTTAAATAAACTTTATGACAATGGTATTTGGGGATTTTGCTAAATAACTGTAATATTCTCAATACTTTGCATTTTCCATTTTTAATCTTATGTTTATTGGACCGTGCTTCATCTTGATAGTCGAATAAAGAGACCAACTTGAGGTCACTTGCTTTATTATTTCATTATTTAATGCTCAACATGTTTCGGATGTTAATACATCCATCCTCAGGAGCTTGCCTGCATACGGATACCACATCACCCCAGCCAAACCACAACGTAACACCAACACGCATCAAACCAGAGCAATACAACCCATGAAATAACTCAACTAATAAGTCGCAAGCTCCTGAAGATGGATGTATTAACATCCGAAACATGTTGAGCATTAAATAATGAAATAATAAAGCAAGTGACATGAAGCTGGTCTCTCCTTATTCAATTTCCATTTTTTATTTTACTCTTTACCAAGATCCTACTAAATACACTTATTAGACGGTACATGTCTTGTTATTTTATATTACCTAAAAATCTGAGCCGAAACATGTAGAAGATAATATAATACACACTAATAAGGCACATACTGCCACTACGTGTATTCAGTTCGACCTCGATAAATAACAAATCTGCGATAGTGTTTGTTTAACTACACTGCTCTCCGATTGGAGGCTGGAAACAACCCACTGCCTGAAGTCAGTAGTTTCGTGGCAGGCGTACGTTAGTAGCGATCTTGAAGTAACGCGCCCCATTCCAGTCACTGCCACCAAGATCGGAAATATACATAAAAATATCTGTCAATTACACGATAAATAAAAAAGCACTTGATCAGAGAACTGAAGCCAGACCTCGAAACACCATGTATATTAAGCAGGACCTACTTTGTAACTATAACTATGATGTAAATTATTACTAATCGCCACATGCTCTTACATGACGGATTAGAAATTACAGACACTTACTTGAATTTTGATTTCAAATAAAATTTGAAGTTCAGTCCAGAAGTTAAACTGTAATCGCATCATGCAATAACACTTTCGAATCTGAAGTAGATAAACTTACCGTGTACAAATATCTCCACAATTTTCGCCTTACGACCTATTAATTTTACTTTTTTTTCCCCCAACATTAATTCATTAGACGTTACCATTATTACCAAAAATATAACTTAACATTCCACAGAACGCTTAGATCACAGAGGAGCGCCAACTGGCACAGGAATAATGTGCCGGAAGGAGATGATATACTTCTTTAACACAGAAAAAAATGCGCACGAGTAGGAATTCCGATTACAGGCGTCAATTAGAAAGTACTTCTCTTAGGCAAAGTAAAGCGATGGTAAGATACATGACCAGATTAGATGGGAAATTCTTCAATCTGAGAGGTGAACTGATTTAAATTCTGGCAGTCCTCGAATAGGAGAAGGGATACCTTTCATATGACGCTTCAAAGTATTAAAACATGGAAGAGCAAAACTATAAATATTTAAGGATTGCACTTGACTCACCGCATTCCGGCAGATTTCAGCATGCCTACTTAGGCTACAAGCAGCAAACTCAACACAGAGCCAAAATCGTCAGGCTGTTCACCTACCTGCAATAAAAATAAATACATAAATACAAAAATAAAATTGTGTCACATAAGCAGACACATCCATACCAGTCTATGCCTTGCCCTCATAAATTAATGTAAAGCTTCAACTAGCAATACGTAAGTCCCCCCCCCCCCCCCCCCCCCCCAAAAACCCCCCCTTT
>Ga0131853_10007746_pt1 | contig 19481 bp, 13 predicted proteins | sample TergutLab28metaG_FD_92764 | JGI IMG/M metagenome (GOLD analysis project Ga0131853, IMG submission 92764) | Labiotermes labralis P1 segment gut microbial communities from Petit-Saut dam, French Guiana - Lab288 P1 (version 2) (version 2) | ecosystem: Host-associated > Arthropoda: Insects >... | reverse complement strand
TACTTAACATCAAACTAACTTGTGAGTGACATAAAGCCATTAAATTGAACTACAAAAACACTCGCACTCATGTCATAGTTGTCCTTAGGGTTACAAGCACTATACATGAGAAAGCCCAGCGGTAACGTAACATGGCTGACTGCGCAAAGCGTCACGCAGGCATAGTGAACACTGCATTCCCCTCTCAAGGACGCTAGCATTGTCACGTGACGTATCAGCTGTGCAGGTTGCAGTATGTGGAACCGCAAGAAGCCCCCACTTTTCTCTGGCCATTATATACACACGCGTAAGTGCGAGTAAGAGAAAAGTGCGTCTTCAAGTGCCTGTCTGCATTGAGGAAAGCTGAACAGTTTCTTATCAGTGACGGTGCTGAGGACTTGAATACCATTTAGTGACACGTTGCAACTTTTACTAAAATCTCACAGAAGGAACGGAAACTTGAAGACACACTTTTCTCTACTCGCACTTACGCGTACTTAACGCGATTAATATTTATCAGAGCGAAAAATGTTTCCAATGAAAGTTGTACAAAACAAGTCAGGCATTGAATTTGTAAACGTAATACTGAGGTGCTTTCGAGTAACCATTGTTGCAGTGGAAAAGCAATAAATCTTACATATTCTGAGTGTGTGTCTGTAGCCTTAGCTACCAAGCATAAAAAGCGCATGCGCTCTCTTATATTTTCATTTGTGGCCTCTCTGGATCTACCATATTTTTCCACATTATCCCATAAAAGGCACGATTTTGGGTTGTGGGGGGGGGGGAGTGATGGAACATAAATGTTGTGTTTTGATTTTCTCTACAAATTTTGTCTGAAATTTCTCATTCTAAGAAGAATTCATAAATACATAAATATATGTACTCTTCATGTAAAATGTCCGTTAATCTTGCCGGATTTTCATCGACGTTTAATTATCTCTACAGAATTTCGAAAAATGCTCAAATTCAAATCTCATTAATATCCGTGTAGTAGGATCCTAGTTGTTCTATACGGACGCATAGACAGAAAAGACGAAGCTAATAGTCGTTTTTCTCAATTTAATGAATGCGCCCAAAACAAACAACATTTTGTGTCCGCAAACTACTGTTTGTAAATCTTTTGTTTTCGAGACAATCTTGCCTAAAAAATGGAGTAAACCCACCATAATCGATAAGCTATGCGTACTCCACCTTACTTGTTAGGTGTCGTCACTTTGCTACAGGAGAAAGACCGTCCTCATCCGAAGAACGTTTTGTACAACAATGCCCATACAGAGTTACTTCTTAATACAGAGTAAGATAAGATTCAGTAATGACGGGCTAGATCTGCACATACATTGCAAGCCTGCATGGAAGGCAATGACTGTATATGTTGAAATAGTTGCGTCATTAATCATAGTGATTAGTTTTATTTTAAATACAAATAGTATATTATCATACCCTAAGAAAAATATCTGAAGTAATATATGTGTGTTATCAATATCAGAAATCTCCTTATTTCGGCTAGTACATTCTACTTTGAATGTTACTATGTCCTGTTGTGTGAAGCCTTATATTCTGGTAAAATTTGGTAAAAAAATTACCAAACATTCGTCGGAACCTACTGCCCCAGTTTTACTTACAGAACAAGATATGAAACGAACGAGGATGAAGTCGGTTTCTCCGAAATAAATTTCTGTAATACTACGTGGTCTACAGCCCTGACAGTTCTCCTCACAATCTTCGCGGTGCAAATCTCAAGCCTTGCAACTAAAAATTTACTTGACGTTCAAGTCACCGTCTGAATGTTGGTAGTCCTACAGGTTATGAGACATTAATATATTTATGATCTGGTCAAGTTAAAACTTTTTTCTATATGAGGTCACATTTAACGAAATGGAAAGTACTTACGCTCTTGTACATTTTTGCTAGTTCTTTGACAACAGAATTTATGTTTCTGACGCTCTGGAGCATATTTACTGTCAGAATGCCCCAGGGAAGGCATACGAGAACTGGAAAGATGTACAGCACTGTGCATTCTTCAGCCTCACACCAGGGAGAGTTGGGTGGTTGCCTTCACGCTCAGGTTGCTTTTCCCCTCAGGGAAAGTTCTTTCCTAGCACCTGGCAGGTAGCTGGATGGACCCCACAACCAGTCTGCGAGGTTTGAAAACGAAAATCTCTTGCCCCTAACAGGATTCAAAACACGACTCCTCGGGCGTCCGGTACGTAACATAGTCATTACACCGCCTGAGCTATTCCGGTTCAGTAGCCATATAATATGTGTCTGTTATCAGCATTGAATAAAATCCTAAAATTCAGAATAGCTCAGGCTGACTTGCGGTTTTCATGAATTTCAATTTATTTTGTGCCTTATTTTCCTGAAGATGTCTTCTTGTTAGACCGAAACATGTTGTAATTAACCATCCAATTTAAAAAAAAGGGTTGTGGTTGATGGTTATAATCCATCTGTGTAACTTTGAGGGTATAGGTTAAATCTGCAACGCCTCTGTATTGAAACAAAATTGTAGATATACGTATAGCGTGATGCAGGTACTTGCGGGTGTTCTCTCCTCTGATGTTCATACAATATAATGCACTGGATTCGCATACTATTATGGTTCGCACTTGTAAATATCTATACCATAAATAGACGTTATTATTAGTATGGCACGTTGTTATATATGGGGGACCGCAGTAGCGCAGTGGTTAAGGTGCTGCGCTACAAATCGGAAGGTCGCTGGTTTGATTCCAGATGGAGTCATTGAAATTTTTCATTGACATAATCCTTCCGATCGCACTATGGCCCTAGGTTCGACTCAGCCTCTAACAGAAATGAGTAAAGGTAAAGCAGTCCCGTAACAGGCCTGAACAGGCCCAGAGTATTCCAGGAAGTTAGGGTTCCCAGATTTCGTGACAATGGCACAAGATGGTGGTAGGTTGTCAGCCTTACGCGCCGGCCCCTTTTACCCCCAGGAAATATTCCTGGTACTCATTTCTGTTAGAGGTTGAGTCGACCCCAGGGCCATAGTGCGATCAGAGGGATTTTATGCCAATGAAAAATCCACTGACACCAGCTGGGATCGAACCAGCGTTCTTCCGATTTGTAGCACAGCACCCTAACCACTGTGCCACCCCGATCCCCCGCAGAAATGAGTACCAGGAGTATTTCCTGGGGGTAAAAGTGGCCGGTGCGTAAGGCTGACAACCTTACCACCATTCTGGGCCATTGTCACGTAATCTGGGAAGCTTAACTTCCTGGAACCCTATGGGCACCTCGGGATCTTTCCCGGGGGTAAAATGCGGCCGAGGCGTGCTGCTGACCACTTACCCCCATCTAGTGCCGCTGTCATGGAAGAGTAGAGTTATGCATCTACCCACCCTCTGGACCACACCGGGACTGTAACGGGATCACTTTACCTTTTTCACGTTATATATAATAATATTTCTTTCAAGGGCTTATTGTTTGTATGTCATATTTCATTTTATTTACAAGTCTCACGTTAAATTTATCGGTCATTTACTGAAAGTTGTACCCTGTCGAAATAATATGAAATTGTTAACTTACAAACAAAATTTATAGTTACACTCATAATCTGCCTACATACTAAGTTTCATATTCCCAGATATAAGCAATCGATTCCCATCCAATGCAACAAATTTTTCTGTTAAACAACAAGTACTGACCGCCTCTGAGGGTCACCCACCCTGCTATTTCATGGGTACCTAAGGTCTTTCCACGTAGTCAAAGGGACTGGGGCGTTCAGTTTACCCCTCATCTCCATCTAGGGCAGAAATTAAGAATGAGTGGATGAATACCTCTACTCCCCAGACATGCCTTCATGTCGTGTGCTTTTACGTGAGCGTTGTTACTACTTATCGTTTTATTGTTTCCTCATAATGACATAAATCACGTGCCTTCGCCATTGAAAGACGCCACTAGCAATTTCCTACCTCCGTTTTCTGTATAAAAATACCGAATTCGAAATGGTTGTGGTATGTAGGCCTATTAACGATGTAGACGTACAGGCAGCCACTAATTCGAAAAAGGAAATTTTGTTTTTACGTTTCTTACCACCAGCAGTAACCCGCCTTGTCCAAAAGCTGAACTCTGCGTTTTAGGGAATTTGAAACATTTAATTCGGAGTTTGAATGTTAGTCGATACGGAAACTTCAGGATATAATGCAAATGATAAATCAAAAATTCGAAAACATGGCAATGGATTCGCGCTCCATAAATCTTATTAGAATTCATTTCTGTAAGATGCCAGAATGATACGGCATTATCATTTGGCCTGTAATTAGGCAAGCAGTTCGAATGCATTCATTAAAACCAAATGACACATTCGCGCCGAAAGAATCAATTTTATAATAGCGCTTACCTGCGGACAACTGAGTTGAATACGTGGGGGTGTGCGAAGTGGTGATCTCGTCAGCACACGTCCCTCCACCAAGTGTTGTATGCTCTGTACGTCAGTCAGAAGTTGGCAGTCTTCTTCGCTCTCGTTGACAACACCCATCTGCGCTACTCCGAGTTTACCGGTTACTCCGTGACGGTATCTTGACAAATCTGGCGCCACAAGTAGGACAATGTCTCCGAACATCTAACATTCATTTTGTACAGCGACTGCCACCTATACCCAAACGGCAGAACCATTTTCTAAGTTCAGGCGCCACAAGTTATACATGATGCATCGTGCAGATAGTTCCACCTACACGAGGGCAGCAGAAATTACTTCACCGTCTGCTTCTCCTTTATGTTGCATTACTGTAATTAAGCTAAATTGTGGTAATTTTATTCAAAAATTTACTGCAATTTGACGATACCGATATACAAGTTTAAACTAGGATGAGGTGAGGATGCAAAAATGATTTTGTACGAACGGAAGGTCGAATGAAAATTACGTACTTGTTTGGTTATTAGGTTTGTAGTTCAAACAACTGCACTTAACCTGATTGTTACGCCCAAACAACTAAATTCAGAGGTTAAAGTCTTTAATTAGCTAATTTACACTTTAATGTAAAACCACTGTGAAGGTAAAATTGACATTAAGGCTGGAACGTTTTGCACATTCTTGTTACTGTTGCCGTGGTCGTTGTTTTTACAGTCACTATTGTTACCCTGTAATTATCTTGTTCGTTGAGTATCCCGATTTAGGGATCTAGATAATCGTTTCCCGGCGTTTAGAATTAGTTAAATACCTGTCACATTTAACCCTTTGCTGTCCAAATGATTCTTGTGAATTCAAACAGTCTGGTCCAAATAAATTTTTCAGAAACTCATAATCTCTAAAGTTCAAAATCAGCCACAATAAAACAAGAGCCTGGGGAAAGCCAACATAAAACACTGTCGATTTCAGCTAGACAGTGGATCTTTTACAACGGAAAGCACTGTCGAATTCAACTCGACAGTGATCCGATAAGGGTTAAGGGTCACTGACCTCTAGACCCTTTTAGATGAAGGCACTACGTTGCTTGAAAACCGGTTATCCAGCAACAAAGAGGTATATCCCAGGAAAACGAAACCCTTGACAACACCGCTCAGAAAGCCTCAAAACTCGTATTTTCATCGTTACTGACAACATTATAAATCACATAGAGTGGAGAATTCCTTTGTCTTAGGATAATGTTGTCTTCAAATTTTTGGTAGAAATAGTCACCTACGCGAGCATTGCACCCAAGTCAGCACAATACCCACATTACAGAACCCCCCCCCCCCGCCAGCCACGTCTCTTAATAGCAGTAATAATCAAAACCACAGATCATGAGATCTCACCATTGTTACATAATCGCATAAATCTTATAAACACTAATACTCTTTCGGATGTAAACCTGATGATGGCCGGAATAGGCCGAAACATGTAGTTGTTATCATCCTCTAATAAACATCATTAGAAATATTTATTGTGTTACTGACTAAAATACCTGTAATATTTATTTATACACACAATGGGGATGGCACATATCAGAATTCAACGTCTTATTGGAATGTATATTTCCTACAGAACTCGATGAATTTTCTGTAACTTGCGATACACTTTTTAGGTGAAGCTCTGGTAAGTCGTTATAAAGAGTCAAATGGATGCAGAGACTAAAGCTACAATACTCATCCCTATTCAAAAAAGGTAAGCGTGATGAATGTTTGAATTAGAGAGGTATCAGTGTTTTAAATACTGGTTACAAGATACACACCAAGATAATTACACAACGTTTCAAAACTACATTAGAAGCAATATTACTTGAAGAACAAAACGGATTCAGAATAGGTAGATCATGCATTGATAATGTATTTACCATTAAACAAACAATAGAAAAAAGAAGAGAATTCAACTTAGAAACTCACATATTCTTCCAGGATTTAGAAAAAGCTTTTGAGAGAGTAAATTGAAACCTGCTATGGCAAATTCTTAACAAAAGAAGCATACCCTATCATTTAATTGAAGTAATTAAAAGCCTATACAAAAATACCAGTATACAAATTGACACGGGAAGGAAAATTCTTAATAAAATATATATTAATCAAGGAGTGCGACAAGAGTGTAATCAATCACTGGCTCTTTTTAACATTTACATATACGACCTCCTAAGAAACTGGAAACACAAAGCTGACACTGGTATAAAGCTTAAAAGAAACATCTACCTTAACACATTACTCTTCACAGATGACCAAGTAATAATACAAGACTCTGAAGACAAACTCCAGAAATCTGTCTATTTATTAAACCAAATGAGCAGAGACTACAACCTCAAAATATCTGCGGACAAAATAAAAATTATGGCTTTTAAAGGAAAACACCTAGTGTGCTCTACAATACAAATAGACTGATCAATATTAGAACAAGTGAAACAATTTAATTATTTGGGATGCAAACTGAGTTTAGACGGTAAGCCAGATTTTGACAAAAAAATAAACAGATTCCAAGGAATATGCAGCACTATTAGAAAACACCTAAAGAAAACCCGTACAGAAACACAAATGAAATTTTATAAAGTTGTAGCTAGACCATCACTACTCTATGGCAGCGAAACATGGGTAACCACGCAGAGAGACATGACTCATCTAGAAGCTGCAGAGATGCGCTTTCTAAGAAGCGTTATAGGATACACAAGACTGGACAAAATAAGAAGCGAAAACATAGGACAAGAACTAGAGATCTCTGGAATACAAGACGTGAGACTCAAATACAAACATAACTGGATCAACCACCTCGAAAGAATGGACAACACCAGGCTCCCAAAACACACCCTCACCTACAAACCCCAAGGAAGAAGGGATTGTGGATGCCCCAGGAAAAGGTGGCAACGCGTCGATGCCGGAACAGGTCAAACTACCCAATCCACAGAGGAAGAAGATGATGATGACGTTCAGTAATATGCTGGATATCAAGTTTGTGTTAGGGGTATCAACCATGAGAAACATCCAAATTAAGTCACACGTTACGAATTTACACTATCAGTCATTTATGTTGATAACTACATTATTATAAATATACAAATTATTTTGTATTTATCTTAGGGTGGTATTGTACTGGTGACTCACTTCTTTCATTCGAGACAAAATAATGATACAAAATGAACATTATGGTTGATAGGTCCAGAATTTACACAGATGCTATGATTACGTGTGATTATTTGTCCATTACATAATCCGATGAAAAGCACAAACAAAAAAAATGAACTTTAAAAAAAACAGCTTATTCTACAACTTGTAATAGTTACAGCCCATGACTCAAAATCCCAGAATTAGGTAATGGAATTTCCTCTTTTCACATTTAATAATAATTATACCTCGCTGATCCGATTGCCAGAATCTCACATGCAGAAACGGAGTATAAAATGTGAGTTGGTTGGTAGAAGAGGCTCTAAATTTTATATTGAACTCTTACAGCTTGTGAATGTTATGCGTATATAACAAAGTTCCAGGAAAAGTGGCTGGGAATAGCATTGAAGTAAAGATCTACATGTTTTGAGGTACAGCCACTACAATGAAGGGCACACAAATAGCCATTTATAGTAGTTCAGTGTAATATAATTTGGGAGTTCATGACACCACCACATAAAAGAGTGTTGTGCTGACTGTATACTTATTTTTTACTACACTGAAGTACCAAGCGAAGAAGAAGAAGGAGAAGGAAGAGGAGGAGGAGGAGGCAGAGAAAGAGGAGGAGAAGAAGAAGAAGAGGAGGAGAAGGAAGAAGAAAAAGAAGAAGAAGAGGTACAGGTGAAGTACACGGCACATTTTACATGTCTTGTTCATATGTGACTTGTTACAAAATTTTAGACAGTAATCTGTCGCATAGTGGTTGGTTTTACTGTACCTGTTTCAGCAGGTTCCAGTATAACTTCCATTCCTTCAGCAAAAATATTTCTTCGTTCCTGCTCTTCAAGAATAAATGCTTTTTTTTGAGGGGGGGGGGGGCGCAACAGCCCCAGTGAGATTCGAACCCACAACAGGTGAGCAACCCCAGTCCTACTCCTTAGACCGCGCGGCCACTGGGACCGGCCACTTATTTCTAAAACATGAAAAAATGGCGACTATAACTTTCATGTGTTTGAAGTGCCTCTCTTCTACCTTCATTGGCAAGGTGTGTAGTGTCTGAGCTAAGATCACAAAAGAGATGGAAGTCGTTCCGCTATTTATTCGTCGATGGAAACAAATGAGCGCAGCGTTGCAAAGAACTGTCATTTCCATTAACCTAAAATTTTATTTTAGAATACAAGTTCCTACAGCTATTGACTCGAGGGAAAGTGAACCCATCAATATGCATAACAATCAGTATACCTCTTCGTGAAAAATGTCGTTCCGGTATCCAGTCCGCTCACTGAGGTGCATCTACATTTATCCGTCGTGTTAGGAAATTAAACATATGAAAACTATAAAAATTATTAAACCTACAAAACTATTTTGCAGTAACTGAGCACGTGTGTATTTTCAAACAAAATCGATGTTAGGATTCTGAACACTGTCTATTCAGAGGACAAATTACACCAACACAATTTCACTATTCAACATAAAGACCGACTCTCTGAGAAAGGACCTTGGAGGGCTGAAACATGTCGGAGTAACACATCACTAATAATGGTGTTTTAATAATACACGTGTGCATTAGTCGGTCTTTGTATGAAATAGTGACATTAGTGCAAAGAAACAGAACCAGGTAAATCACACCAGCACAACTGTACCACATGTTTAGCGTAACTTAGCAACGGCAGTCTCGACACCGCGGCGCTTCGACGTCTGGGATTGAGAGTTTGTAGCATCAGCAGACGCCATATTGAAGGTTGGAAGTTGAGGGAATGTTGTTATCGGTAAATGTCAGGTGTCGGATTAATGACGTCTGTTCCGTATGATAGCTGTCAGGTTTTGAGTAATTATTACACTTGAATTTTGGCAAGATTTATAATCATGAATCGTAGTGATGGACTAGTGCAAAGACGAAACGTGTCACGAGAAAACGGTGAAGGAGTGTCGAAAGATTCGCTTGATGCTGACGACAGGAAGTGTACGGATAGAGATGAAGATGTAGAAGATGGAGATTCCAAAGAAACGAGACTAACTCTTATGGAAGAAGTTCTGCTTCTAGGTTTGAAAGATAAAGAGGTCAGTCGCTTTTTATTGCATCGTGAAGTATGAGATGAAAGTTATATTTTCTTCGTAACAGATAAACGAGGTATTGGCTGCATATGCATAACAAAAATTGGTGTTTGGAATGACTGTACTTATTAATTGTACCATTTTTTTGTTGTAAGGGCTATACGTCATTTTGGAACGACTGCATATCTAGTGGGCTGCGTGGTTGTATCCTCATTGAATTAGGAATTCGTGGTCGCATTGAGTTGGAAAAAGCTGGCATGAGGCGCAAGAGTCTGCTAAATCGCAAGTTACTAGTTAAGAGTGACACACCCACAGGAGATGTTTTGCTTGATGAGGCTCTGAAACATATGAAGGAGACAGATCCACCAGAAACTGTACAGAGTTGGATTGAATATCTTAGTGGTAAGAGCAATTTATTTTTGTATGGGACCAGCAATAGATTGTTATACAAAAACTTTTAAGTTGTCCTGAACTGGAGTTGAATGGTTCACTTTATAAATAATAAAGTTTATCATGTCAAACCGTTGACATTTAGCTTGTCAGCAAATGTTTGACACACATTGCATATTCAGTGTGTATGTATGAAACAGTGATGGCCATAACATGTCTGTGTAGCTGTTTCCATCATGACAGCCTTTAAACCGACATGTCATGTAACGCGCGCGCGCACACACACACACACACACACAGATGTATGAGTTTACTCCATTTTGTAGGGCCTGTTCTTGAGAAATGTGATGGTAATCTAATACATAAATATAGTCACTATCTCATTTCTTACCAGTAGGAATTGCAATTTTCATAAAACATGCCAATTCTGTAGTAACAGGTTGCTGCCATTTTTCTTTCAGAGGATCTGTAGTAATGCTTGAAAGATTTCTACTGCTGTGCATACCTAACTCTTGAGTCCTATTTGCTGCCTTGCCTGTAGTGGTTAAGATATCGTAATTTGTAATAATCAACTTGGAGCAGAGTCATTATGAAGCACTACTGGTCACTTAACCAATCAAAAAAAATTCCTTTGCTTTTATGGAATGGCAGGTTTATTACTTTTCACAAGGGACACTCACTTGTCTTATGTCCATTTTCTGTTGTTTATGTTGTAAAGAATCCATAAAAGTCTGAGGCTGTGTAACATTTCATAAAATGCTGGTTCTTTAGATTGAGGTGTTAGTAGGCCCTCTTTTAGTCCATTGTCCAACTCCAAATTAAGAGGTTGATTCCTTTTCAGCTGTCCATGACTCATTCAGTATATTCACAGCTTCTCTTATTACCTAGAGGCCATTTGTTCCATCAGCATTTTCCTTAGGATCATTGCATAAGATGTGTAAGTTACTGACTAAGTGACTAGAATTCATTTCCTGGCAAGGATAAGAAATTTTCTTTTCTCTTCCATGGATGCTAGGAACTTCACAGGCATCTAGTAGCAGTGTGTAGAATGTGACAGCATTTGTCTTTATGGCCCTTATGCACTTAGTGGTGTCTTAAGCACAACAGCCTGTTTTTTATTCAGTACTTACATATACACAAAGTTAAAATTGATCAGTTTGGTATTAAAATCATGGTAGCTGCATAAAACTGAATGTAATGTCAGTGATACACATTAATTAATGTCAGTGCTTACTGTTTCCCCTTTTTATGTATCTTAATAATATAACAAACAGTTGTATGTATAAAAGCCTAAGAATAGAAAGCGTATTGTTACTCAGTCCCCAAACAACAAGTCATTCTGATAATAATGGGCATGTGCTACAGGTGAGAGTGATTGCCAAAAGCAGTCAGTTGTTTTGAAACATTGGAGAGGTAGCACTCTTAGGCTGGTACTGTAGCTCTGTCATTTGCCAGTAAAATGTTATCTTTGTTTAGTAGCACTGCTTATTTTGTCAAGCCAGATTTCAGGAACTTCTCAACATGGCATGCATATGCAGCAAAATTTTGATTCACAGAAAATTTATTATGCAACATATAATAGGTCAGTGGAAGGGTATTCTGTGAAAATTGCAGCTGGATATTTAAATTGTTTATTGCCTAGGCCTTGCGTATAGACGGAGGATGAAGGTTGGTACAGTGTATTGAGAGAAACAGGACAGCATCCACTGTTGAAATGTGTGAATTGGTGACATATGATAACATTCACACAAGTTGTATTTGACAGAAACATGTAGTAACAAAGCTAGCAGTGACCTTTACAATGTGTCAATGTTTATTATGCTGATTTTGTACAAAGTTTGTTTTTAACAGTAAAAGTAAGAGTGCATCCTACAACATGGTATGAAGGCAAAGAGGGGGAGTATAGGTAGAGCTCGACTCTTTCTTTAACCTTGGTAGTAGATGGGGGTGGGACATTAATGCCTTGCCTGGTCACTGTACCCTCAGGAATGACCTGATAACCATTGTGTAGGAGGTGGGCACCAGGACTGGTCTGGACAGGTGCAGAAATTTTTTCCCTGAGCAAAATACAATGCCTGGACCATCAATTCAGTAGCGAGTTGCTGTACCGACTATGCTGTCCTAGTCCACTTGTTATTAAGAGTTTCTCATTGCAAATTGAATAGTTTCTGTCTACGAAAAGATATGTATTTTTTTGCCAGACTATATTCATGTGAGTGGTGGCTAGTAGGGAGGAAGTAGGTGGAACCAGCAGGAGACATGGGTACATCATTACACTGCAGTGAAACTAGTTTTAATGAAGAATCTTATTTTGAGTTGGTAACCTGTCTTGTGACATACTCAAGATTCATGTTTCAAAGTAATGCGTAATATTGTTTTGCTGTGATAGCAGTAAGCCCATGCCACTGCAGTTGGAATCTCACCAGTGAAGCATGCATTCCACCATGGCAATGTGATTTTCACAAGCTAAAATCAGTGCATAAATGAGAAGTGTCTGTATTTACACACTTTGCTCTCTTTGTGGTTTTACCATAATAAACAACAAAAGAAATTAGCTTTTGACACTCATAATGCAGCATGATAAAGTATGATGTTGCTCTCTCTTGTAGTGTATGTGTATAGTAGTTGATGATAGTATGTTTGAGGATGAATTCTCAACTAGTTCTCTGCTCCAAGGGTTGTTCAAGTGAAACCCATGTGGGGATCATTCTAGACAGACAAGACTATTAAAGATATTTCCAGTGGCAATGAGGCTTGCCTCCCTTTGACACAGCAGTAATTTGATCATCTCATTAACGAAATCTTTGGGCAGCTGCTGGAATCATTGCACCATCACAGCCTTGACACATTTGTTTGACACAAAATGTACAGCCCTTCATTGATGCTGACATCACCATCAATGCACATCACTGTTGTGGAGCCTTCCAAGACTTTCACACCACCATCAAATGGAAGTACCCCAACATGTGTATGAGGAGTGTCATCATGTTGCATGACAAAGACTGACCCAGGAGGCCTGTACTGCATAGGATATATGCTGTATGTACCATCTCCCATACAGCTCACCATGTGACTTCAGTGTGGTCATTCCTTTCAAGAAAGCACAATAAAGGGCTGTAGATTCAGGTTGGATGTGACATAGAGCCTGTGATGGTGCAGTGGTTCCAACGAACATTCTGGGTAGTTTTTGCAGGTGGGATCCATTAGCTAGTATATAAGTGGAATGTCTGCCTCATCGACAGCATTGATTAGTTTTAATGGCGTCTACTCCTTCACCAAGAATAATCCCTGAACAGGTTTTATTTGAACACACCTGGATACAGGCTGAAGGTTTAACACTGTTAATAAATTTCTGCAGTTGGACCCTCTTATGAACTGTATAAATTCAATCTCCATCATAGCACAAACATAGTACTTATTTGAATGGGTGTGAAGCTTGAACATGAACCCTTTGACAGATAATTTTTGTTATTGTTGACCAGCACCAGATGACTTCATTTATTTCAGTTATGGAATCACTGGTTTTTAGAATGCTTTCACAGTTGATACAGATTATAAAATCTACTAAACTGAGCAGCAGTGAATATCATTGTAAGATGGTACACAACAAACAGTGCCATCTGTTTACATTGTGAACAGATATAAAGAATTCACTATGATAGGCTCAACCATTTCATTGCCAATGAGCACAGACTACATTGTTCTGACTGTTGGGGAACCACAAATTTCAGACAGTGGGTAAAGGGAAGAACATGGCCTGAGGGTGTTTGAGAGCAGGGTGCTGAGGAGAATGTGTGGGCCTGAGAGAGAGGATGCAACAGGAGATTGAGACAATTGCCCTGTAAAGAGCTTCAAAATTAGTACTCCTTGTCAAATACTAGTATGGTCAAATCATAGAGAATGAAATGGTTGAGGCATGCAGCATGCTTGGTGGTGAAATGTGTTAAAATTTCTTATCATAAAGCGTGAGGGAAACAGGTGACTTTGAAAACACAAGCAATGGGTAATATTGAAATGGATCATAAAGAAATAATGTGGAAGAGTGGTGGATGGAATAGGGGTCAGTGTCACACTGTTTAGAGCACTGTGATGAATCAAAGGGTTATGAAGAGACAGGAAATTTGGCTGAATAACTGTTAACTTGTTAAGAAGGACTCTGCTCCAAGGTGTTAGTCTGTTCAGTAGCGGCTTTCCAAAAGACTACTGAATCAAATAGAATTTTTTTTTTGACATTACTTGCCCAACTCCTCATACCCTCCTTCATTTCATAGCCCCAAAAATACTATTCAACAAGAGTACACATAATGGTATTTTGTCCTCCCCCCCCCATCATTTAAAAGTATGTGTAATTCTAGGTTGTCAGAGTAGTTGCTCTGAAGAGTAGTGTCTTCTGGAAAGTGGCAGCAACACATCCCAGAAAGTATTTGTTACTTCAAATTCATTTTTCCTTCATACCAAGAAGCCAGTTTTTAAACATGTAACTTTGTTGTGGTTCTTGAATATTTGTTTGTGATCGTAAACTTTGGGGTACACCTAGGTAATGTGTCAATTAAATAATTATCAATTGGTTAGGGAAGGCCTTGTGCCAAGGGTCGTATTGTTGTAGCATTTTATCATAATGTATAGTAATGGTCACACATGAAGTAGTATCTCGAGCAGCTGTTGATTCATTCGCAATATTTTATGCAGTAACAAGCAAATATCGCTCATTTGCAACAACAGTGTCACAACTCAAAATTAGTGATTTTTCAAGAGAAACATTTAAAGGTTTTGTAGTTGAAGTGCTATACTTTTCCATGAGTGCAACAATGACACAACTGCTCTCCAGCGGCTAGTTTTAGAAACTGCGTTATGACACTATATCTGTTAACAGTGCATCTGCAAACATTTCTTTCTATACCAGTAACTCAAAAATGCCAAATTTTGAGTTGCGACACTCTTGTCACAAATGAGTGGTATGTACCTGACATAATCAGAATATGTACTGGGAAATGTTGATTATTCTGAAGTGTCACACCAAGCATGTTGTCAGGTGGTAATAATCCATCTTACATGTGAAAGATGCCTGGTTCATATACAGTTTCAGGACTGGCTGTTCTGACTGAGGAATCCCCCCTCCCAGTTCTGACAGGAAAGTGCCCAGATAACAAGCTTGAAATTGCCATGTTTGTTGTCTTCTTCCTTCTGAAGGAATCCCCCCCCAGTTCTGACAGGAAAGTGCCAAGATAACAAGCTTGAAATTGCCATGTTTGTTGTCTTCTTCCTTCTGACATTGGTACTCACAAAGATTCTGTCACATCTCATTCATTGTTACATAACCTGACAGTTGATACTTCAGTGTAAAATAACCAAACAATATCATAACTATTTTAATTTTATTTGTAATGTACCATTTACTACAGAGTGACATTACATTCTCTCTTTCTGCCCCTTCTCCCCTCCCCCCATTGTGATAATTTCATAATCATTATCAGGGTAATTCACATTAATTGTAAAAAAATATGGGCATTTCAAATTATGATGCTGCAAACATTGTAAACCTGAACTGACATTGACACCATATAATAAAAAACTGTGTAGTTTCTTGTGGAGGGGATGTGGAAACTTCTAACATTAAGTACACATAAAAATATGAAAACTATATGAAAGATATAATAAATAATGATAAGTATGTTATTGAAATGATGTGGGCATATATAATAGCAGCCACATATAGTAAATATGATAACTTAGATTTTTGAAAATTTATTGCATTTTTGTTATAGGTTATTTTGATCATAAATTAGTTCTAAAATTATACTGAAGTTTGTCTGAATTAGAGGTGTGAATGTAGTGGGTTGTTTTTAAGGTAAATGTGTGTTTTATTAGTAATATTCCTTGATTCTATTCTGAAACTTGTCAGAAATTAAATAGGGTGGTAATATTATTTCAGGTGAAACATGGAATCCATTGAAGCTAAGATACCAGCTGAAGAATGTACGTGAAAGATTAGCTAAAAACCTGGTAGAGAAGGGTGTTCTTACAACAGAAAAGCAGAACTTCCTATTATTTGATATGACAACACATCCCCTTACAGATAATGTTGCCAAGTCACGCCTGGTTAAAAAGGTAACCTATATTCAAATACAAAATGTGACAGGTGGTGAGGTAATGTGGTTTAAATGGTGTGTGTTACCCTTGGGCATGTGATATGTTTTAGGAATCTGATGTTTATTGGACCATGCATCATTGTGATAGTTGAAGAATAAAAAACCAACTAGATGTCACTTGTTATATTTACTTTACTACTTAGATACTCAACATGTTTCGGGCCTTAATATGTCCATCTTCAGGAGTTTGCGACTATGTTGTTGAACTACCACATTGGCTGTATTGTTCTGCAGTGATGGAGAAGTTAGCATTAGCGTAATTTTGGTGTTTAGTGGTGTGTGTTCGGTGTGATATGTTTTGTCACTTTGTTGTGGCTAGCAACATGTGTCTGTTGATTTTAACTGTTGTGCTCTTTTGCGTGTTGCTCGTAATGTTCTTCAGCGTTTTAGGAACTTTGTTTCAGTTCGGTTATGAAGAAAGTGTTAGTCCCCCCCCCAGCAAGATTGAACTATGGCCCAAAGAGAATAAAATATGACCTGACAGCTGCTTTATTAGTTTAGTCTCATAACTAACAGATTGCGCTCATATACACACTGCCAAACCATTTACACATTGTGCACAGTAAATACGAGTGTTCCACCAAGTACCAATTACAGGATGTATAGAAACTGTCAAGATCACTTAAGTATTTAATAATTTGCACATGATCAGTGCTGAAATACGAATATGCGCCTATGCAGTGAGGAATTTAAGACAGAATTTGTAAAGTTTACTTTACTGTAAAACATGCTTCTAGTCCTGCAAGTATGATTTACTGTATAAGCATATGGTAGTCTAAGGAAGCCAAGTTCAGACTACAGAGGTGAACACTTTTCCAGCAATTTTTATGATTGTTTTCAGTGTGTGAGGTCATGCTGAAGGATATTTTGATGTGCAGTTTGTATTTTCATGAGTGTGTGAATGTAGTGAGCTTTACGTAATATCAGTAATTCAGTGCCACTGACGGCATGTTCAAATGTGTGTACCATGTACTGTTCATTTCTGATAACTAGAGACTTGGAAGGTATTTGTGTACCATGTACTGTTCATTTCTGATAACTAGAGACTTGGAAGGTATTTAAGGAATTCGGGTAGGATGGGGTGGGTATTCGCCTGGAGAGGGTATGTGACGCAGCATCTTCTACCTGTAAAAAAGCATTTATCACTTACGTTAGAGTGCCTGTACTCTCTCTTAAAGTTCTAGCAGGTGATGTATTTGGGACTGGTATTTTTCACTGACATCTCACAACATAAAAGAGGTACTAACCCCTTACTGTGCACCTCCCTTTACCGTTGTGTTTCCCCAGTCCCTCACCCCACAAGTTTCAAGATACAGAAACTGGACTTTACATTTTTTTTTACTCATCCATATGCAAATGTGGAGTCTGATGCAGATAAACTTATGTCCCCAAGGTCACCATCATTTCTTTTATGGCATGGTGTTTTATGTCACACTGTAGTACACTTGGTCCCTTTCAGCACATTGATGACCGGATGGCTGTTTAATTAAATACTCCAGTTTCTGGACATTTTACACACTTCAGATGTTCGGCCCCTCATCATATTCTTACAATTTGACTGTACAGAGTGCAGTCCAAAAGTTTTAGGACTGATTTTTTTAAAAATCAAAGACACATGTGGAAGATGCATACCTTTTTTTTTTAAATTCAAAATAAGCTCCAGTGGCATATATACAGGCTTTTGTGCTGTAATACAGTTTCTGAAAAGCTGCCGAAAATTCCCCTTTTTGAACCTTCTTTAATTCATCAGTTACGGCTGCTTGGATCTCAGGAACATCCACCAGGTGGAGTCCTCTTCATTTTCAACTTGGGGAACAGACAGTAGTCAGGCGCAGATAAATCTGGAGAGTACTGGGGGGGGAGTTGAAGGGTTGTAACATTTTTTGAGTAAAAAATTGGCAAACACTTGCAGCTTCGTGGGCGGGCACGTTGCCTTGCAACAAGAAAAAATGTTGAGAGCAGAACACAGCAGGACAAACCCGCTGAATGCGCTTCAGGAGGCAATCCTTTATAAAATTCTCTACTTAATGTTTTTCCATCTGGTACGAATTCTTTGTGCACTATGCCTTGAGAGTTGAAAAAAATTATCAACATGGTCTTGATGCGGGACCTCTGGAATTTCAGTTTCTTCGGCCGAGGGGATGTCTCACAGACCCATTCAGAACTCATTTGCTTTGTTTTGGGGTCATATGCAAAACACCAGGTCTCATCTCCTGTAATAATTTTGTTTAAAAAATTTTTGTCTGCATCGGCCTTCGCAATAATGTCTTAGCAAGATGTGACTTGATCTTCCATTTGCTGAGGTGTCAAGGAGTGTGGAACAAAACGTGCACACGACTTTCTCCTTCCAAATCCTCTTTCAGGATCCGAAGAACTACAGTCTTAGGGATGTTCAAAGATTCTGCTATCATTCTTGATGCCATTCAACAGTCATTTTGACAAAATCAGCAACAGCAGCAATGTTTATCTCAGTTCGAGTCAATTTCAGATGGCCACCTCTCTCGTCATCTTCAACCAGCTCCCTTCCATCTTGAAATCGAGAATATGGCCTAAGAATGTTTGATCAGTTCAGAGCCTCATTCTCATAAGCCTTTTGCACCAATACTAGTGTTTCTGTCGCAGATAGACCGGCTTTGAAACAAAATTTTATGGCAACTCTCTGTTCATTTTCGCCATCCATGATATATAAAGAAAATTGACTTCACAAGACAAGTTATAATTCGTACATTGTCAACGATAAACAAACGAAATTCAGTGTATGAACGGATATTGGTTGATAGTGCTTAGTTAGTGGGTTGGCCAATAGATCACTCTAGTTCTGTTATTTAAAAAAAAAATCAGTCCAAAAACTTATGGACCACACTGTGTATACATGATACTTCTGAACCCAGTACTGCAGAAACTGCATATAGAGAGTCTGGCAGTACCTGATTAATTAGTATATCTCAAACGAAGACCCTCTGTAAAGTGGAACAAAGTAGAATTTACAAATGTATCTAGTTTCACATTGCTTCTTATGTGCAGCACACACTTCACACTCTCTGGAAGGATAGGTCTTCTTTCCTTCCCCACCAGCAACAATTTTGCCTACTTTATATGTGCTGATATCCCTGTAGTGTCTGCCTGGGGTGTGCCATTTAGGCCCCCTTGGTGTCAGTTGCTTCCCTAGCAATTGCATTTCATCAGAACTGGATTCTGGACTTTTGATGTCCAGGAACTTGCTACCCAGTGCTGGAAGTTCTTGTACTTTATTTATTTATTTATTATACAATATGTATGTCTCCTGTCACAGGCATTTCTTCCTGGTACTTCTCTTGAACCAGCGGTGATCCCCACTGCTCAGGCATCAAGCTTCACATTGCAGTACTTTCCGTATTATGTGTGATGTTC
>Ga0131853_10007745_pt1 | contig 19482 bp, 12 predicted proteins | sample TergutLab28metaG_FD_92764 | JGI IMG/M metagenome (GOLD analysis project Ga0131853, IMG submission 92764) | Labiotermes labralis P1 segment gut microbial communities from Petit-Saut dam, French Guiana - Lab288 P1 (version 2) (version 2) | ecosystem: Host-associated > Arthropoda: Insects >... | reverse complement strand
TGATGAAAAGTTTAATGTTACTTGCCACTCAGGGAGGTCAAAACTACGGATTGTTGGGCAGCCCGGTGATGAATTTCCTACTGTGCCTGAGCATGAACTTTCGCAGGTTAATCATCGATATGTTATTAATGCATCAAAACTTAGGGCAATGATTATGCAAACTAGTTTTTCTGTTGCACTAGATCAAAGTAAACTTATTTTAACGGGGGAACTTGTAGATATTAAAGATAACATTTTTCAACTAGTCGCTATTGACATGTTCCGTATTTCTTACGTTTCTTTAAATATGCCAGAAGGTACTCCTGACATTAAAGCAGTTATTCCTGCCAAAGGACTTAATGAACTTGCTCGTATGCTGCCTGCTGAAAGTGATTTGGAAGTTAGTTTTTGTTTTACGCCTAATCGGGTAGTCTTTGAAGCCGATAATTTCCGTATGATTTCTATTTTGCTGCATGGTGATTTTATTCGGTTTGATCAAGTTCATAATGATGATTTTAGTACTATGATTGTTGCCAGTAAACAAGAGCTTCTTGGTGCTTTTGAACGGGTTATTTTGGTTGCAGAAGATGGAAAAATGGTGCCGGCAAAGTTTGAAATACAAGATGATGAAGTTATGATTACAACCAAAACTGAAAAAGGTATTGTTGAAGATAGAGTACCTTGCCAAACAGAAGGTAATGATTTAATAATTTATTTTAATCCTCGGTATTTCATTGAAGCTCTAAAAGCAATTGATGATGACAGCGTTGTTTTAAAGTTTAATAATGTGCTTAGCCCTTGTAGTGTTAGAGGGCTTGATGAAAGTTTAGGCAATAAATATTTAATTGTTCCCCTTCGTCCACCAAATTAAGGACTAGTTTAATGGTTATTAAAAACCTTTCTGCTACAAATTTTCGCAACCTTGATGTAAGTGGGCAGGAACTCTCTGATGGGATTAATATTTTTTATGGCAATAATGCACAGGGGAAAACTAATTTTTTAGAAGCTATTTACTTTTGTGCTTTTGGGCGGTCGCTTAGGGTTCGGCATGACAATGAACTTGTAAAATGGGGAGAAAGTTCAGCTTTTATTAGGCTAGATGCTTTGCGAAGCGAGTTTTTTTATACAATTGACGCAGGAATAAAATGCGAAGGGCGGAAAAGTAAAAAAAATATTTTGTTTGATAAACTACCTATTAAACATATGAAGGAACTTTTTGGTAAAATATTAGTTGTTATGTTTTCACCGGAGGATTTGCGGCTTATAAAGTCCGGGCCGTCCGAAAGGCGGCGTTTTATGGATATGGAAATTTGTCAGCTTTCTCCTGTTTATTATAATGATTTAAAAGAATACCACCGGACGCTTAAACAGCGTAATGTAATGTTAAAAACTTTGCAAAAGGATAAAAGAGATAAGGATTCATTAGAAATTTGGGATAAGCAACTTATTAAGTTCGGTCAAAGAATAATAAAAACTCGTCAAGGTTTTATTAACAAAATTAATATTATTGCCAAGGAGATTCATAAAAATATAACAGAGGGTAAGGAAGATTTAGAAATAAACTATAAACCCGGGTTAACTCTTGAAAATTTTGAAACGGCAATAAAAAAATACCATGACAGGGATATAATTCGTGGGGTGACGGTTGAAGGGACTCACACAGATGACATTGAGTTTTTGATTGACGGTAAAAGTGCAAAGGTTTTTGGCTCGCAAGGACAACAACGAACAGCAGCACTTTCTACAAAAATGGCAGAGATTAAAATAATTGAGCAAAACACGAGTGAAACACCGGTACTTCTTTTAGATGACGTACTTAGTGAGCTTGACGGAACTCGTCAAACATTTTTGCTTAAACAAATAACAAATATGCAAACATTAATTACCTGTACAGGTGTTGAAGATATTTTGACTAAGAAATTAACAACAAATGCAAAAATATTAAATGTAGATAATGGAAAAGTAAGGAGCATATAAAAATGGCTGAAAATATAATCAATCAAGAATATACAGAAGATAATATACAAGTACTTGAAGGTCTTGAAGCAGTACGTAAACGCCCGGGTATGTATATTGGTGGGACTTCATCAAAAGGCTTACACCACCTTGTTTATGAAATTGTAGACAATGCAGTTGATGAAGCTCTAATGGATGCTTGTAGTGAAATTATTGTAAAAATTCACCCGGACAACAGTATCAGTGTAAGAGATAATGGCCGTGGTATTCCTGTTGGTATTCAGTCACAAACAGGTCTTCCTGCCGTTGAAGTTATTTTTACAGTGCTCCATGCCGGGGGTAAGTTTGGCATTGGTGGATATAAAACATCCGGGGGGCTGCATGGTGTTGGTGCTTCAGTTGTAAATGCTCTTTCAGAGTGGCTTAACGTTTGTGTTTATAGGGATGGTGAAATTCATGAGTTAAAATTTTCGAGGGGAGACATAACTTCACCTCTAAAAGTAATTGGAAAAACAGAAGAGCATGGAAGTTTTATTCATTTTAAACCTGATGGAGAAATTTTTGAAGAACTTATATATTCGTTTGAAACTTTAAAACAACGCCTTCAAGAAACTGCTTTTTTAACAAAAGGCTTAAAAATTGAAATTTATGACGAACGCCCAGAGCCAAATCGTTTCCGCTCATATTGTTATGAAGGTGGAATTAAGGAGTTTGTTTCACATATAAATAAAAATAAAGAACCTATAGTTCAAGAGGTTTTTTATTGTGAAGTTAAACATCAAAATGTTTTGGTTGAAGTTTCTATGCAGCACACAGACGGTTTTCAAGAAAATGCATATTTTTTTGTAAATAATATAAATACAGTTGATGGTGGTACTCATGTTACCGGTTTCCGTTCTGCACTAACAAAAACTATTAACGATTATGGGCGGAAGTTTAACTTATTAAAGGATGCTGACAAAAATCTTACAAGTGAAGACGTTCGTGAAGGTCTTACTGCTGTAGTTAGTATAAAACTTGAAAATCCATTATTTGAAAGCCAAACAAAAGCCAAACTCAATAATAGTGAAGCAAGAACAGCAGTTGAAAGTGTACTTGCAGAGCATTTAGCGTATTTTCTTGAAGAACACCCTGCTGTTGGTAAGGCAATAATAGAAAAATCGCTACTTGCAGCTCGTGCTCGTGAAGCAGCAAGAAAAGCTCGTGAGTTGGTACGTCGTAAATCAGTACTAGAAGGCGGTCGTTTGCCTGGTAAACTTTCTGATTGCAGCGAAAAAGATCCGGCACTTTGTGAAATATTTCTTGTAGAGGGTGACTCCGCTGGAGGTAGTGCAAAAAATGCTCGTACACCAAAAAACCAAGCAATTCTACCACTTCGTGGAAAAATCATGAATGTAGAAAAAGCACGCCTTGATAAGATTTTGGGCAACGAGATTATTACTTCCATGATTACAGCTTTTGGTACAGGAATCCACGAAGATTTTGATATAGAAAAATTAAGATACCACAAAATAGTTTTAATGACTGACGCAGATGTGGACGGAAGCCATATTCGCACACTGCTTCTTACGTTTATGTATCGTTTTATGCCTGACCTTATAAATGGTGGGTTTGTTTACATCGCCCAGCCACCACTTTATAAAGTTGAAAAAGGGAAAAATGAATATTACGCATATTCTGACGAGGAGCTGCGAGGTATTTTAGAAGAAGTAGGTCGTGAAGGTATTAAACCAATCCAACGTTACAAAGGTCTTGGTGAAATGGATGCCGACCAACTTTGGGAAACAACCATGGATCCTGAAAAACGGATTTTGTTAAAAGTAACCCTTGATGATGCTATAGCCGCAGATCTTATTTTTACACAGCTTATGGGTGATAAGGTTGAACCACGCCGGGAGTTTATACAGGAGTTTGCAAGCCAAGTGCAGAACTTAGATATTTAAAAAGGAGTTATCACATGAAAAGATTAAATCATATAGCAGGTTTATGTCTCATTATTTTTTGCTTAATTTTAAGTACAAAGATATTGTATGCAAGTGAAAATGATCTTTCAATTTTTGAAATAAGCCAAAACTTCCCTCAAATGTCTGGTTTACAAAATGAATCTCCACCACTTGAAGGTGGTCATATTACTGTTGGAATTGGAAGCTTTGCAACTCCAAATGGTATACTCAATCCTCTTTTCACATCAAGTGCAATAGACAGTGCTTTTCTTTCATGGTTTAGTGGTGGTAGTATTTTTAGCATGACTCCTGATTTAAGAATGGGTCAACACGGCATTGCAACTTGGGAACAAGATATTAATGCCGGTTCTATTACAATTACGCTTGTTGAAGATGTTTATTGGCATGATGGAGTGTCTCTGACCCTTGACGATTTAGTTTATGCTTTTGAAGTAATTGGAAGTTATGAATACCAAGTAAGTGGAGGTCTAAATTTTAATGATTTAAACCAAAACATTGTTGGTATGTGGGAATTTTTTAATCGTGAAGCTGATTATATCTCAGGTTTAGTTTTGTCTGATGATAAACGTGAGCTTACAATTTATTTTGTAGATTTTACCCCGTCAATTCAGTATTTTGGTTTTTGGACGACACCATATCCAAGGCATATTTGGCAAGATGTACCTATAGATGAGCATGTTTTTCATGAAAACAGTCTCGTATCCCCTATTGGTTTTGGTTCTTTTATAGTTGAAAACGTTGATTTGTTGTGGGGAAGTATAACTCTTGTAAGAAACGAAAATTTTTGGGCAGGAGTTCCATATTTAGATTCTATTACGCTTATTCACGTTCTACCTGATTGGGGGGTAGACATGCTTTATTTTGGTGACATTGATATTTTAACTAATGTTGCAGCACATACAGTCGAATGGTTTCCAGACCCGGAAAATTTTCATTTTTTAGGCAGTGATTCAAATCAATTTAGTTACATTGCTTTTAACTTAGGGTACTTTGATTTTGATACATTTACTGTTGTTACAGATGAAAATGCTAGAATGGCTGATGTAAACTTGAGACGTGCAATGAATTATGCATTTGATTTTTCATTTTTAACAGAAACACATTTTAATGGACTTCGTATTCCGGCAACTTCTATTATGACACCAACACATACAAACTTTTTTAACCCAAGTCCTGAAAGTTTTGTTTACAATCCGGAAAGAGCAAACGAAATATTAGATGCAGCAGGATATAGTTTTGGTGAAGATGGATGGCGTACATTCCCGGATGGAAGCGAACTTACAATAATTTTTGCCCTTCAAGAAGGGGAAACTCTTTTTGCAGAGTTTTATCAAAATGCATGGGAAAATATTGGTTTAAGAGTGCATTTGCATTTTGTTGGGTGGCATAAATTTTTAAGCGAGTATACAGGAGGCGATTCCGGTGAATGGGATGTACTTGCAGGTGCATTTCAAGTAGGTGCAAACCCAAATCCAAATAATTTATGGGGAAATACGACATTTAATATACCAAGGTTTACAAGCGAAAGATTTGCTGAACATTTGGCTGGTTTTAACTCCCAAAATGCATGGAACGAAGATTGGCTTATAAACCACTATCATGAGTGGCAGGATTTATTTATAGAATATTTGCCGTCAATACCCACAAACTGGAGGGTAAATATTACTGGTGTAAATAATAGAGTGCTAAATTACTATATAGGCATAGCAGCAGATGGGATAAGAACAATTGGTGGACTTCATCATATTCAAGTTTCGTCTCACAATCCTTGGGGTAGCTTTACTTGGCATGATAATTTAGACGAAAACCAAAGTTTGTTCAATAGGCTTGTACGGAGTCGTTTGTAAAACAAACATTAAAAGATTCCTTACGTACATTATCAAAAGACATTATATAAGAAAATTTCGGAGGTACATTTTTATGGGAACACTTGGACTTGACAACGAACGTGGTCTATTTCTGGGAATTGACTTTGGAACAACAAACTCAGTAGTTTCAATCTACAATTTTAATCAAGGGGAAGCACAAACAATACCAATTGATGGCTCAAATATCTTCCCTACTGCTATCCAGTTTGAATCAGACCCTGAGGACGAAAATAAACTTTCTCGTATTTTTGGAGTGCAAGCAAAAGAAGCTGCAATTATTTATCCGTTATCTACAGTTTTAAGTATTAAACGTTACCTTGGCAGTGAACAAAAACTCAGTGTTTTTGTTGATGATAAGGAATTTCAGTTTACACCAGAGCAAATTGCCGGTGAAATACTTGGATACCTTAAACAAAAAGCTGATGAATACGCCCAAGAGGAACTTGGGATAAGCGGTGAGTTTAGTGGCTGTGTAATTACTGTACCTGCAAACTCAACAGATAAGCAAAAAAAGATGACAAAAGATGCAGCTCAAATTGCAGGTTTTGACCCGGAAAATATTTATTTACGTCTTGAGCCGGCAGCAAGTGCAATTTCTTACGCAGTAAACGAAGAATCAAACAAAAAAGTTTTAGTATATGATTTTGGTGGTGGTACTTTTGATGCTTGTGTACTTGAAATAAAAGTTGAAGAAGCCGGAGAACCAACAATTTCTATAGTTTCAACATATGGTGACAATAACCTTGGCGGCAATGACATTGACAAAATTATTATGGATATTGTTTATGAAGAATTTAAAAAATTAACAGGTGAGGAAATAGACCTGTTTGACGAAAACGCAGATGATGGTGTATCAAAACGCCAGAAAAAAGTTGCCCTTGTGCGTCTTCAACAAGCTGCAAATCAGGCAAAAGAAAGACTTAGCCAAACGAAGTCAACAAAAGTAACCCTTGCTCCTCTTATTCAAGAGCCAAAAATTGTTAATATAAACATGGAAATTACTCGTGAGCAGTTTTTAACCCACAAGCGTATTAATCAGCTTGGTGATTCATTTGAGATTTTTGAAAAATTTAAAGATAAATCAGTTTCTGACCTTATTGAGGAAACTCTAACTTGCGTAAGTCATTGTTTAGAAGCCGGTGGACTAAACGAGTCAGATATTAATGAGATATTTTTGGTTGGTGGAAGTTCATCAATTTTGTATGTAAGTGAAAAAATTACAGAACGTTTTGGAAAAGAACCGTTTAAGTCAAAACTTAGTCCGGCACTAAGTATTTCACAAGGTGCAGCACATTATTGTAATATGATTATGATGCCGACAGTTCGTGGACCTGTTGTACAAGAGCGTACAATTCACCCACTTGGTCTTGAAATTGCAGGTCGTAGATTTATGGAAATTGTTGCTGCAGGTCAAGATATTCCAAAAGAAGGTCTTACAATTGATGCAACAGAGCCGCTAATGACCAACTTTGACAATGTTTCCAGCATGGCAATCGTTGTTTACGAAAATACTAAACCTATAGCTGTAGCAAAAGATAAACATTTGACTGTAAATCGTGATGGAATGAAACGTTTGGCTGGAACTTCACTTCGTGGTATACCACAAGGTCCAAGGGGTCAAGAAAAGGTTAAAGTTATATTTCATGTAGGTCAAGACAATATGCTTCATGTTACGGCAAAAAGCCTTTCGACTGATGGTGTAGTAACAGAACTTGCAGTTGATGAGTTATATAACTAGGGGGCATCAAAGGTGGTGCAAAAAAGAGAAACCAAAGTCTTGTGGGAGAAGTGGCTTAGCCTAAAAAACGTACCTGTCATTGCTTTTACAGAAAAAGTTAAGTTAATGTTTGAAAATATAAAAAAAGCCGTCTGTAATCAATTGATTACAGACTCGGCTTTGTTTTCACGTTTAAAGAAAAATGATGAAGCAATTTTTTCTCATTTAGAAGATTTAATGGGTGTGTATCGAAAAATTATTGATATTTCAAATGAATACAAAGATGAAAATGAAGATGTAAAATTGCTTTTGATTAGTTTTTGTGATGTTATTTCCTCTCGTTTAAAAAATTTTGATGATTTAAAATCACCGGATACCTTGGAAAACCCGATTTTAACAGAAAAAAATGAAATAATAAAAATCACTGAGGACTTTGTAGTAAGTAAAATAGACGAACAATGCAAAAAATTTGCTTTTGGTTTAAAAGATGATAATGAGCTTCTTGTATGGGATGAGTCTTTTGACCTCATTTTCCAAAATGAATACTATACGTTTTTTTCAATCTATCGTGAAGGGCTTAGGAAAAGTTTAATGTCTCTTGACAATTTAGAGTCAAGAGAAACTGCTAAAAAATACAAAGAAATTCTGGAAAAAGAATGGGAAGTGCTTGAAAATATAATAAAACATGAACTTAAAGCACTTGTTGATGCTGGGGATTTAAAAATCGTACCAAGTATTATTGGTTTATTGCGTGAGATACACAAAGAAACATTACCTATAATATTTGAACTTAGTAATGAACCAACTGTAATTCGCCCAAATACAGGTGTTACTTTTGATGAATTTGAATCAATTTTAAACAATAGTTTAGCACATGAAAATAATACAAAAGAAGCTGATGAGTTTTTTGAAGTTTTTAAAAACGAAATAAATTTTTTAGTTGATGGGTTAAGTATTGAATTTTTAAAGAATGCATATAAATTACAACGACTTTTTGGTGAAGAAATACTTCTTTCTGATGAAGTTTCTGAAATTTTTAGCAATGTAATAAAAGAAGTTATAATCCCGGAAACATTAATTTCACCGGAAAAAGATATAATTAACGGCATAAAAGAAACTATTGAAATAAAAATTGATTCTTTAAGAGAAAATACATCTGAACTAAGTACGAATGGTTTTGAAATGGTTAAAAATTTGCAAGCTGAAAAAATAAATTTTTCTGATGAAGAAAGATTAAATTTAGCAAAAGAGTTGAACAAATTATGGATAAATATAGATGTAGAAGAAAAAACCATAAATGAATTTTTTGTAAATTGCTTAAAAGATGCAGCTTTTATTCCATTTTATCAGACAATTGAAAAACAGATAAAAACATACTTTGATAAAGCACAAAAGGAAATATTCAAGTTTAAAAAAGAAGTTTTGCTTTATGAAATATGTACCTATGAAGAAATTTTGACTCACAGTGTTTCACGTTTAAACAATTCTGAATTACAGGAAGTTAAAGATATAGCGCATAATTTTACTAGTGCGTCAAAAAAGCTTGAAGTAAATTTAAAGAAAAACAGCATAAGTGTAATTCGTCCAAATCCGCATGAGTTATTTGATGCTAAAGAACATGAGGTTTTGGTGGCAGAAAAACAAGAAGGTTTTAACCGTGGGGAAATAATTAAAATTGTAACTGCCGGATATAGGCTAAATGAAAACGTTATTGTGCGTGCAAATGTTATTGCTGCAAAGTAATAAGGGGGTTTGGGGGAATTTTCCTTCAATTCTAACATTACAAGGGGAATAAGAGTGTACAATGAATTGGAAAGCATATAAAAATTTAAGTGAAGAAGAGAAAAGAAACGAAGTCAATTATATCATCGGTCTTGATGTTGGAAATGATTCTTCTGCAATAGCATTTTATAATCTTTCAGATAATACTACAGAAGCTATTGATTTAAGCGGAGGTTACGGAAAACCTACAATCCCAACAGTCATGCAGTATATTCCGGAAACAAAGGAATGGGTTTTTGGGGAATATGCTATTTTAAACAAGGGGCTTGGTTTACAATTTTCTTCACTTACAAAACGTCTTGGTTTCTTTGATTATATAGACGTTGACGGTCGTTCCCTTAGTGTTGCGAGTGTACTCGCTATGTTTATAAAGGAACTCCTTGGCAACGTAAAAAATATTAACCCACGAGCAGAAATCGTGGGTATTGTTGTGTCTGTGCCAGCTTATTTTAGTGAGCAAGCAAATGAAGAACTAAAAAAAGTTTTTAAACTTGCTGGTTATGAAAAGGAGCTTATTTCGTTTGTTTCAGATAGAGAATGTGTACTTGCATATAGTTATCAAAACCAGAATGTAGAAGAAGAAAAAGCACTAATATTAGATTTTGGAAACCGGGAGCTTCGTGGAGGGCTTTATGATGTAAAATCTAATGACGGGGAGATTAAAGCAACAAGCGTTTCATCTGTTTTTGATGAAGAAATTTCTTTAGCAGCAATTGACATAGAAGTTACAAATTTATTTTATTCATTTTTACCTGAAAATGCAGACCAAAGTTTACGAGAAAATATTCCTCCTTTTGCATATCAACACAAGGATATGCTTTTTCAAAAAAATATAAGGACTAAGCCAATTAAGCTTTATTATAATTTTATTTATCCGCCTGCCCAGCATACACTAGAGTATAATCAAGTTAGTCAAATGATTTCACCTTATGAAAAAAAGATTAATAAGTTTATAAAAGATGTTTTAGACAAAAATTTAATGAGCAAAAAAATTCCTCCAAGTCAAGTAAATACGATACTTTGTGTTGGTGGTGGTTTTGATATGCTTTGGGCAAGAGAGGAAATTTTAAACATTTTTGATAAAGAAAAAGTTAAATTTTTCAAAAACCCAAAGCTAATAATGGCAGAAGGTGCGGCATATATTGCAGCATATAGTCTTGGAATAGCAAAAACCAAATTAAGCCTTGAAGATAATCACCGACTAAGCAGTGATATTGGTTTATTAACAAAAGATAACTTTATCACTCTTGTTGAACGAAACGGCTTTTGGTGGCAAAAACATTCCTCTATTTTTGTATTAATAAACGAAGAAGTAGATGGTGAGTATAACTTACAAATTACAAAACGTTTAGCAGAAAATGATATTACTACTTTAACTCATATTAATCTACAAGGGTTACCCCTCCGTCCAAAAGGTGTAACAAGGCTTAAAATTAAACCGGATTTTAAAACCAATAAAGAAATGACAATAACAGTTACAGACAAAGGTTTTGGAGAACTTTTTCCAAAATCTGATTTTAAGCAGGAATTTTTAGTAAATTTATAGAAATGGTTGTGGAAAATGATGTATGTAAGAACTATCACACTTCCAGAAGTAAGAGAAGGCATGAAAGTTGCAGAAGCCGTTTATGTTGTTTCCGGGGCTGGAGTTAATATGCTTATTGCAAGAAAAGATATGATCCTTGATGCAAAAGTAATAGCAATTTTAAAGCGGCAAAATGTGAAAAAAATCCAAATATATTCAAACACTCCAGCAGAAAGTCATACATCTCCTATACCTACTAAACAGATAAGTATTAAAACCGAAATTCCTGAGACAAATATGCCTCCTAAACATAAAACTATTGAACCTAAATATGCCCTAAAATCTGTTCCGTCACCAAAAACAGTGTTTGATGATGATGAGCGGGAAGAGATAGTATTTAATATAACCCAGATGGAAAAAGCCATTTTAGAGCCGGGTCAAATGTTAAAAATGACAACAGCCTATGAAGTCTTAAATGGTTTTAATGCCGCACTAAATAAACTTGTAGCGGCTGTAACCGCTGATCAATCAAGCATGATTCATATACATGATTTAAAAAGCTATGATGAATATACTTATCACCACTCTATGAGTGTTGCGCTTCTTTCAGTAGCAACTGGTCAAGCACTTGGAGTTGACAATTATAGTCTCGTTAAACTATGTCATTGTGCAGCTTTGCATGATTTAGGTAAATCAGAAATTTCACTGGAAATTGTTCGTAAACAGGGTAAACTTACAGATGAAGAGATGAAAACAATGAAAAATCACAGCCAACTTGGTGCATTTTGCCTTAAAGCTAAAGGAATCGGAGATAATGATATGTGGAATGCAATTATGTTCCATCATGAAAAAGTAAATGGAAAGGGATATCCAAAAGGGCTTCATGGTGCTGAAATTCCTCTTTTTAGCAAAATAATTTCTGTTGCTGATGTTTATGATGCTTTAACATCCTTTAGGTCATACCGGGATCCAATGCCGCCAGCAGAAGCATTGGGATTAATTTGTAGTGAAATTGGGACTTCTTTTGATTATGATGTTGTTAAAGCTTTTGTTGGAAGGATTGAGCTTTATCCAATTGGGACTGTAGTTGAACTTTTAGATGGGAGTTTGGCTACTGTAGTTGATAATGCTGTTGTGCAGCGTCCAATTATCCAGCTTAATAAAACCGGTGAAACTATTGATTTGTCTGGAAATGAAAATTTGGCTCTATCTATTAAACGAGTTTTGAAACCTGAGAAAAAGTAAAAAATTATAATTAAAATAATAAATTAATTCTTTTAAAATGCACTCATTTTTATTGGGTGCATTTTGTTTGCCTTAAAATAGCACTAAAATTATTTTACCCTATATATCGAAAATCCACTAAATATACAAAATCGTAAAATCCAAGTAAATTTGCTTAGCTTGTTATTTTACAAAAAAATTATTAAAATCACTTTGTTCATATAGCATTTCCGCATGAAATTAAGTCTCGTCTGTCGTCGATTCTGCGTTGAAGCGTTCGCAGATTCGACTCGTCCTCAACTCATTTCATGTGGAAATGCTTTAATGTTCAATTGGGGTTAAATACCCCAAACCCCCTTGTTCTCAAATGGTGTGAGGGTGAAATTCCCTCCATGTGTTGATACGAAAGGTAAGGTTTTTTTGTATGTATGATGTATGGCTTTTTCTCGTTGCTGTTGTGTTTGTAGCCATCAATGGGCTTACAATGCTTGCATGGGCAGCAGCACAAGGCTACAAAATGAAACCAACTGCTTTTGCTTTTCTGGTTGGTGCTGTAGGTAACTTACTTACTGGGTCAGTAACCCCTATTTCGGGGCAATCCTCTATTCTCACTGTTTCACATTTTATTAAAAATGTAAACGAGAGAATTGCGGCACTTCTTATTGCTGTAGTCGTTATGGTACCATTGGGGCTAACCGGTGCAGTTACAAGAATTGCAGATTTTGCAGGTCAGCCCGTTCTTTGGGGTATGATGGCTGGTGTTGGGCTTATGGTCACAGGTATAAGCTTTGACATGTTTAAGCAAGAAAAAAGGACTGCTGCTATTGCAATAGTTTCAGCCCTTGCCACACATGTATTTTTTATGGGCAATCAACATTCGCTTGTTTATGTAATTGCTGTTTCTGTCACACTATCTACCGTAGATTTTGTATTTTTGCAAAAGCGTCGCATCAACTTGCTTAAAATGGCGCAAGATAGTGGATATACAGGTGATATGGAACAGAACGACAACCCAAAATTTTGGACAAAAGAATATTGGTCGGACTTTAAAGTCATGGCTCCAAAGTTTAACTTTAATGCAATATATTTTGCACTTGCATTTATTTGTTTAAATATTGGCACAAACATTGCTTTTGGTGGAATCACAGCCGGATTTGCCGGGCAAACTCAAAATATGGATCATTTGACTGTAATAAATAGTTTAGCAGATATTCCATCAGTTTTATTTGGTGGTGCTCCTGTTGGTGCAATAATTTCTGCAACTGCTGCTTCACCGTGGCCTGTTATTGCCGGTGTTGTGATGATGTTGCTTTGTGCGGTACTGTTGCTTCTTGGTCTTATGACAAAAGCGGTAAAATATGTACCTGTTCAAGCTATTGCTGGTTTCTTATTTATTATTGGTTTCTTTTCTACGTTTTTGCCGCAGCTTCGTAATGTTTTTATGATGCAGTATGGCACAAGCCACAATTATGTTGAAGCTGCTGTTGCTATGGCTTTTACTGCCCTTACAAAAAATCCTTTTATCGGACTTGTTGCTGGTGTTGGGGTAAGGTATGTTGGCGAATTTTTCCTCCCTGGAGTGTTTTTACTTTAATATCTAGTTAATCATAACTAAAGCGACATGAGATTTTTACTCATGTCGCTCTTATTTTGTTAAGTTTCAAATAACAAAATTACATAATATAATATTCATGCTATAATCATAAACTCAAATACTTAGACAATTTTGCTAGGGGGCTTTTTTCATGCGAGCATTAAAATGGGCATTGCCATATGCACTGGAGTTTAAATGGCGATATGTCCTTGGTCAGATTATCAGTTTAATAAACATTGGTATAATGTTAATAAACCCGTTTATTGCTGGTATGATTGTTGTTAATGTAATAGAAGGAGGACAAAGTGAGCGACTTCCCATGTACTTAGGTATCATGATAGCAGCAACCATTTATCGAAGTGTGACACGATACGGAATGGTTTTGCTTTACGAGTCAACGGCAATGGACGTTTTGTTTAACTTGCGACGTGATGTTTATCACAAACTCCATAGTCAAAACTTTCATTGGTTTGATAAAAACCGTGTTGGTGATATCATGAGCCGTATGACCGGGGATATGGAAGCGATTCGTCACTTTGTAGCGTGGTCATTTTATACAATGATTGAAAACTTTATCCTTTATGTTGCAGCCGTTGTTGTCATGGCAACAATTAGTATTCCGCTAACTATTGCACTAATTGCCACAACACCGGTGCTGGTTTATGCTGCTGCAAAACAATCAAAAGATTTAAAGCCAGCCTTTCACCAAGTAAGAGAACAGTTTTCTACCCTAAACTCTACAACAGGAGAAAATATCGGGGGAAATCGTGTTGTAAAAGCATTTACAAAAGAAGAATACGAAATAGAAAAATTTGGTCAAGTAAATCAAGCTTTTTTTGACAGCAACATGGGTGCTGCAAAAGTACGGGTAAAGTATTTCCCTATAATGGAAACATGTGCTGCGCTGTTACCATGGATTTTATTGCTTTTTGGCGGTCTTCTTGTAATATGGGGGCAAATTGAACTTTGGCAGATGATAACTTTAAGTGGTTATCTTTGGATGTTAAATAACCCAACACGTATGATAAACATGGGTGTAAGTGATTTGCAAAACGCTGCAACTTCCCTTGAAAAAATATTTGATATGATGCGGCAGGAAATTGAAATAACAAGTCCTGAATCACCAAAGCCGATAACTCGTGAAAAAAATCTTATAAGTTTTAAAGATGTGAGTTTTAAATACAACAAGTATGAGTCAGGTTCATATACATTAAAAGACATAACTTTTGAAGCAAAAGAGGGTCAGACTATAGGAATTGTAGGCGGAACCGGCTCAGGAAAAACAACTTTAATGTATCTATTAGGAAGATTTTACGACGCAACAAAAGGTGATATTTTTGTAAACAATATAAACGTCAAAGACTGTAAATTAATTGAACTTCGTAACGGAATCGCTTATGCAATGCAAGATGTATTTTTATACTCAGATTCTGTTTATGAAAATATTGCTTTTGGTGTCCAAGATGCAGACAATGCAGATATAATAAATGCTTCAAAAATCGCAGACGCAGACAGTTTTATAAACGAAATGGAAGAAGGGTATGACACAATAGTAGGTGAACGTGGTGTAGGTCTTTCCGGTGGGCAAAAACAACGGATTTCTCTTGCTCGTGCAGTAGCTACAAACCCTTCTGTGCTAATACTTGATGATGTAACTTCTGCTGTGGATACCGAAACAGAGTTTAGAATCCAAAGCGCATTAAAAAACTTTGGTGATGGAAAACGTATAACATTTATTGTAGCTCATAGGTTATCATCAGTTAAACATGCAGACCAAATTTTAGTACTTACAAACGGTGAAATAACTGAACGTGGTACTCATGAGGAGTTAATGACCCTTGGAGGTTACTACTGCACCTTATACAACGAACAAAAAGGAGGGGCATAAGTTATGGCAAGGCGAAATACCTTTCGTGAAGACGAAAAACTAAATGAACAAAATACATTTAAGTTTTCCAGTTTTGTTCGCTTAAAAAAATATGTCATCCCCTATAAGAGTTTGTTTGTAAAAACTTTGTTTTTTACTATTTTGTCCAGTATTTTAGGGCTTCTTGCCCCGTTTCTTACAATGATTGTAATGGACAATTCAATCCCAAGCGGAAATATACCGCAGGTTTTAATGCTGTCCGGGGTGCTTCTTGGCACAATTTTTGCAAATATATTTTTCATGCGTTACCGTATGGAAGCCATGGCAAAGGTAGGACAGTCAACAATAAGGGATTTGAGAATGGATTTATTTAAGCATCTGCAAAAACTACCATTTAGCTTTTTTGACAGCCGCCCCCATGGTAAGATTTTAGTACGTGTTGTAAACTATATAAACTCACTTAGTGAAATGCTTTCCAATGGTATTATTACAGTAATTACAGATTTGGTTTCGCTTGTTGTAATTATCGTGATGATGTTGCTTATTGACGTAAGGCTTACCCTTATTGCAATGACCGGTTTACCGGTTCTTATAATTGTTACATTTTTTATAAGGAGTAAAATGCGTAAAGCATGGCAGGAGTTTAGTGCAAAGCAATCAAATTTTAATGCATATATTCACGAAAGTATTGCCGGAGTACGTATAACTCAAGCTTTTGGTCGTGAAGAGGAAAACGAAAAAGTGTTTGCAGATGTGGCAAATGACGTAAGAAAATCATGGATGCACGCTAACAGAGTTGTACATCTTATGTGGCCGAGTATTGAAAATATTGGAATGTTTGTTGTAGCGTTTATGTATATTATGGCGATAAGCATGATTACAGACACAACCCTTACTGTTGGTGTGCTTGTTGCTTTTATTGCATATGTTCATCGTTTTTGGATGCCAATAAGCAACATGGCAAACTTTTATAACACCTTGGTGACAAACATGAGTTACCTGGAGCTTATATATGAAACTCTTGACGAACCGGTACTTGTAAAAGATAAAGAAGGTGCAGTCAAAATGCCTAAGATAAAAGGTAAAGTTGAGTTTAAGCATGTTGAGTTTGGGTATGATGAAGGGCAGAAAATTTTAACTGATGTTAATTTTAAAACAGAAGCAGGCTTATCTGTTGCCCTGGTTGGTCCAACCGGTGCTGGCAAAACAACAATTATTAACCTCATCAGTCGTTTTTACGAGCTAAAAGGCGGAGAAATTTTAATTGATGATGAAGATATAAGTAATGTGACATTGGAGTCACTAAGAAGTCAAATGGGAATAATGCTTCAAGACAGCTTTTTATTTTCAGGCACTGTAATGGACAACATAAGGTATAGCCGCCTTGACGCAACTGATGAAGAAGTAATAGTAGCTGCAAAAACAGTTTGCGCTCATGATTTTATTATGGAAATGGAACGAGGTTATAAAACAGAAGTAAACGAACGTGGCAGCCGCCTTAGTGTTGGGCAGCGTCAATTAATATCATTTGCTCGTGCACTTCTTGCAAATCCAAGGATACTTATTCTTGACGAAGCTACAAGCAACATTGATACAAAAACAGAACAAGCTCTGCAAGAAGGTTTGAGCAAACTATTAAAAGGAAGAACATCTTTTATAATCGCTCACAGGCTTTCTACTATACAAAATGCAGATATGATTATGGTTGTAGATAAAGGAAACATAGCTGAAAGAGGCAGCCATAAGGAATTAATGGAGCGAAAAGGCGCATATTATAACTTGGTAATGGAAGCAGAAAAATCAGCATAATTTCCGAAAGAGTCTAATGAGTATTATTTGACAAAAACTAAGTAAACATATATACTCCCAGCGGCTGGAAAATTATCGGCCTTATTTAGTATGCTACCACATAGAAGGAGACAACGAACCATGTCTGACAAAAAAACAGTTTTAACCTACGAAGGTTTAAAAAATCTTGAAGCTGAATTACAGCATTTAAAAGTAGTGCGTCGAAAAGATGTTGCAGCAAAGATAAAAGAAGCACGTGGTCAAGGCGATTTGAGTGAAAATGCCGAATACGATGCAGCAAAAGAAGAACAAGCAGAAATTGAAACCCGCATTGCTCTAATTGATAAAATGCTTCGCAATGCAGAAGTTATTGATGAAGATGAACTTGACAAAGACAGCGTTGGTGTTGGAAGTAAGGTCAAGGTCATGGATATTGAATTTAATGAAGAAGTTGAATATTTGATTGTTGGCTCAACAGAGTCCGACCCACTGGGTGGTCGTATTTCAAATGAATCACCGCTTGGTGTTGCTCTTCTTTCAAAAAGGGTTGGGGACACAGTTACGGTTGATGCTCCTCAAGGTCAGTTTAAATATGAGATACTAGAGATTTCTGCAAAAAGTGAATAAGTTAGGACTGATTTAAAAATGAACGAAAACATTGAAAATACGGTAGAACTCCACGAACGGCAGCAGGTTAGGCTTGAAAAACTTGAAGCCTTACAAAAAGCAGGAAAAGACCCTTTTCATCAAATAAAATATGAAGTAACTGCCCATAGCCTTGACATTCAAAACAACTTTGAGGAGTATGAAGGAAAAACTGTAGGTATTGCAGGGCGTATCCTTACAAGGCGAATCATGGGTAAAGCTTCTTTTATTGATATTTTAGATAAAAACGGACGAAGCCAAGTTTATGTAAAGCGTGATATCATTGGAGAAGATTCATATGAAGATTTTAATCTTTTTGATATTGGTGATATTATTGGTGTCACCGGAGAAGTTTTTAAAACCCAAAAAGGTGAAATTTCTGTAAGAGCAAAGAGCGTCACACTTTTAGCAAAATCTTTACATGGTCTACCGGAGAAATGGCATGGACTAAGGGATATTGATGCCCGTTATCGTAAAAGATATCTGGATTTAATAGCAAACCCGGAAATTAAAGATGCTTTTATTAAAAGAACAGCAATTTTTAAAGCAGTTCGTGAGTTTTTAGATAATCGTAACTACCTTGAAGTTGAAACACCTATGCTGCAAAGTATAGCCGGTGGCACAACAGCTCGCCCATTTACAACACATCATAATACCCTTGATTTGGATATGTTCCTGCGTATTGCACTGGAGCTTCCTTTAAAACGCCTGATTGTTGGAGGGCTTGAACGTGTATATGAGCTTGGGCGTTGTTTCCGTAATGAAGGTATGAGTGTAAAGCACAACCCAGAGTTTACAATGCTTGAACTCTACGAAGCCTATACAGACTACCACGGAATGATGGAACTAACCGAGTCTCTAATTAGATTTGCCTGTGAAAAAGTTAATAACAAGCTGATAATAGAGTATGGTGAAAATACAATTGATTTAGAAAAACCATTTGAAAAAATAACAATGATTGAAGCTGTAAAAAAATATTCTGGTGTAGATTTTAATGAAATTAAAACTCTTGAAGAAGCTCGTGAAGTTGCAAAAAAACATCATGTGAAATTTGAAACAAGACATGGAAAAGGCGACATTCTTGCAGCGTTTTTTGATGAGTTTGCTGAAAAGAACTTAATACAACCAACATTCCTTACAGACTACCCTATAGAAATTTCACCTTTGGCAAAAAAAATCAAAGGTAGCGAGGAATATGTTGAGCGTTTCGAGCTTTTTATTGGCGGTCGTGAATATGCAAACGCTTTTACAGAACTAAATGACCCAATAGACCAACGTGCACGTTTTATGCACCAAGAAGAAATGCGTAAACTTGGTGATGACGAAGCATCCCCGTCAGATGAAGATTTTCTTCAAGCTGTAGAATATGGTATGCCTCCAACAGGCGGCATGGGCATGGGTATGGATAGGCTCGTAATGTTGCTTACAAATTCAAGTTCCATTCGTGATGTAATTTTCTTCCCTACTATGAAACCGAGGGATTAATACAATAAAAAAGTTTGCAAAGCAAACTTTTAACAACCAGTTGTGAACACCGAAACCGAAGGTTTCGGCAGGTGACTGCGAAGCAGTT
>Ga0131853_10007742_pt1 | contig 19485 bp, 5 predicted proteins | sample TergutLab28metaG_FD_92764 | JGI IMG/M metagenome (GOLD analysis project Ga0131853, IMG submission 92764) | Labiotermes labralis P1 segment gut microbial communities from Petit-Saut dam, French Guiana - Lab288 P1 (version 2) (version 2) | ecosystem: Host-associated > Arthropoda: Insects >... | reverse complement strand
TGACATCTGACTTCAGCTTGTGGAAGTATCTTGAAATCTAATTTTTTTTTGACTGAAAAAATTTGGATTGTGCAATAATGGAAGTAATTATAGTGTGAATATTGTAAATTTACAAAATAATTTTTAGTTTACAGTGTCCGTTCATTGACGTTTCATTGGATGATATCATAGCTCCTGGACAGCGATTTACACCATCATTGATAGCTGAGGCTATGGGACAGCTTATTCAAAGCATTCAGCATCGAGCTGTTTTCCTGAATGTGTATCAGTCCATTTTAGAATGCTCTGAACCTGACATCAGGTGAGACTGCTTTTGTGACTTTGCCAACAGAATGATGTACAGGGATGGGTACAGGGTGTCCAAATTAAAGCAAAAACTGCTAAGCAATAGAGTGTACATTAATAATCTGTGTTATACAGAGTATTTTTTTTTTAATGGGACTGCTTGCCATAGCATGTGACATTTTTGTCATGTAACGATCAGTGCCCAGTGCATTCTGTGGTGCTGGAGGTAAAGTTATCAGTGTGAGATGCTGTGTGAGGACAGGTTTGTACCCCAGTAACGTGAAGAGTGGTGTGTCTCTGTAATCATCAGTGAGAAGATCAAACCTGTCAAACAAAATCCCTGTTCCGGTAGAAATTGAATCCTGAATTGACTGTCTAATCTGATTGCAGGATAATTATGTGCATGTTCTGTGGTGACCCATATTCAGTAGAAAATGTGTTGGGTCCTCTGCTGAGTCACCAGTGCTGTTTCTTAAGTGGAGACCGCAGTATCATTCTAGAAACATTCCTCGATGACTCAAAGAGGAAAGTAGAGGTGATTGTTTCATCATTTCATGGTGCGAACGCATTTCGAGAAGAATTGGTGCATGGATTCATACTGGTGTATTCAGCCAAGAGACGAGCATCACTGGCAACCCTTAAGTAAGTGTTGTGTACTCGCAAGTGAACAAGAGAATGGTATTGCGTAGATAGTTTACATGTTTTTGACGTTCAGGTGACCGTGCATCGTGATAAAATCTTATAATAAAATCAACTAGATGCACTAATTTCTCAAATTTATTTTTGGAATAAAACTCTACATGTTTCAGACAGTTCCTCTGTCCATCATCAGGAGTTTTTCACGGTACACACAGCAATACATACAGGTTTGCTGTGTGTACAGTGAAAAACTCCTGATGAGGGACAGAGTAACTGTCTGAAACATGTGGTTTTATTCCAAAAATAAATTTCAGAAATTAGTGCATCTAGTTGGTTTTATTATAAGAATAGTTTACATGTGTACAGATCCATCCCATTGAGTAATTATAATACGCAAGGTTTTAGATGCTTACATGCTATGCATAGACGTAAACAAGCTGCACAAAGTTTAAATATACTTTTCAGATTGGCACCACCATGCGTGCACATCACATGATGGCTGCACAAAAGCATGAAGTGTCTTTTCTGTCTTTGTCTTTCTTTCTTTCACACACACCAAAGTGCCAGTATATTTTTATGGTTACTACATTCTGTACCATTATCTACCAGTCCACAGGAAACACTTCTGGAACATGGGGGGAGGACGAAGATGTCATAATTTATGTATTATTTAATAACACAACACAAAAGAGTTTATTTGTAAGGTTTCTACGGTTGTTATGAGATTTGAGGTTCTCGCAGCTTTGTTGCTGACAATTCAGGTGTTCTGGGATGTGGTGCTCTGTCTCTAAATGGACACTTTCTTCCTATTCAAGTGTGGGGATTGAGAAATGCATACAGAAGTCACGTCAGAGAATATGAATAGAAAGGACCACTTGGAAAACCTAGGCATAGTTAGATGGATGATGGTACAGTGAAGTGGTGCAGACTGGATGCTCTTGGCACAGGATGGGGATGAGTAGCTGTTGTAAACACTGTTCCATAAATTCCAGAAAACTTTACATCTGCCCAGTATTTGGCATTTGAAAGTGATGTTTGTTTTCTGTGTTTCTTCTCCAGTGCTTTTTCAATGAACATTCCCAATTTACCAATCCAAGTCCTAGCAGTGACTGACACAGGAGGTGCAAACGCCTTCTTCAGCAATGACTTGAGCCACCTCCTTATAACAGAAGGGAATGCCACAGCAGATCGTTTGAAAGCACATTTTATGACATCTGTATCATCGTGTCAGCAGAAGAGTAAGTGGTGGTTTGTTTGTTTGTTTCTTTATTTATTTATTTATTTGTAACTTAACTTTCATTCTTTATTGAAACATACTCTACTTGCAGTAAACATCTGCTACTGAGGCCAGTAGTTTCCAAGCACTATGGTATCTAAAACATGCCTTTCAATCTTGCAGTCTCTGCATGAATGCACTAAAATGCTTCTACATTCACTTATAAACACGGAAAGGTCCATAGCATATACAAGCGTCCCTTCTGTGGTGGCCCCCAAAACAAAAGCTTTCCAACAATATGCCGGCAGATGCAAGGCTGTCTATGCGATACAGCTGATGTGATCAATAAGTAGATAAAATGGACACTCTCTAGTTCATATTCCTTTACGCTTATGTAGCTTTAATAGCCTTATTGTCCACCTGCCAGATGATGCATGGATGAGTGAATGATTATGGAGCTCTTTATAATCGACAAATCATTCGTGGACTGCACTGGCATTAAACCCATAGTTCCATGGTGAGAAGCCAGTGGCTAGACTCCTCAGTGTGGACACATGTATTATAATTAAGAATGAAATGTGTTGACAGGAAATGAAGGATGATGCAAGATGTGAGGTTCACACAGCCATGTTATGGATGATGGTGGTCTTGTAGAATGTTGTACTTTGTTGTTGGGTAAATAGTTCCAGGCATTTGAAAGGGTCATGATACCTTCATGTCTAGGGCCAAGTATGAGTCCGGTCATGGTCCCTTCATCTCTAGGGCCAAGTATGAGTCCATCGGGAACTGTTTGCCCAGTGACACTCATACCTCAGAAGACCTCAAGTCTTCAAAGAATGTGTGTGTGTCCATATTATTCTTGGACTGCTCAACCTTGTAACTGGAGATTCAGTTCAGTGTTCAGTGAGAATGCGAACATGTGCTTGTTTGGTTTTATTTTATAAAGAAATCTGCGAAGTTCTAAAAGTTTACTGTACTATGGTAATCAGAAAGAGTTGGTGATGGAAATAGCCAAAATATTTTGTTTGATGTGTCTGTTGCCATTTTCATCACTTAATTGTAATTTATAGTTTGCCATTTGCTACTGAATACAGAAGGACATTAAATTTCCTGTTATAAGACTGTTGCAGAATAAATCCTATATTTATTTTCTTTATTCACTTTTGAACTTTCAAAATAACCATATCATTTAAAATGTTAAAATATGCCTCCCTCTTCAATACTTTCCTTCCTGTTATAGCTGCATTTTACACACCCTTTTTCAAAGAAGTGTGGGAGAAAAAACCAGAAATTGAGCAAGCATTTCACATGGAAGAGCCTATAAGCTTCAATACCTCTGGTGAGAGTACACTAGAAATGCCTCCACGACAACCACGGCCACCTCCGAGACATGAAAGTTACCATATTAAAGCCGGATCAAATGATGGGTAAGAAAACAAGAATATTTTCTATTTCAAGAATTGTAATGATTGAGCTGTGTTTGGTTTGTAATCCTATTTGCAAGCTAGACATGTTTTGCCCCATAATTCAGTTAAAGATGACAATCATTTTGCGTGCGCCAATACTGTCTCCTTTAAATTCTGTTTGATTATCATACAGTAGGAGACCTCTTCCCCCATCTTGTTACTTCTCAATATCCTGTCTTTACCAGTACTAATGTGTAGCCATGTTTGTGATGTGGGAAGAGCACAAGTACCATTTGTGTTGTGTAAAGAAAACACGTGCCATCTGTAATGTATGAAAAACACAAGTGTAATTTTTGATGTCAGAACAACACAAGTGCCATTCCGGGTAGATCTCTAAAATACTGTGTGCTGATAGCTTTTTAACATATGGAGTGTTTATTGGAACTTTCCTTTTATTATGTTATAAAATAATAAAACCCCAATACAAAATGATTGTATATTGGTACGAGACTTGTGTATTTGACATTGACATACTTCTTGGTAGTGAAAGTCCAATCAGAACTCTGTAATATGTTAAACCAGTGTTGGGTGCACGACGGATGGTATGACATTAATCCAAAGACCTGTATTACAGAATTTGTATTATATTTAGTTGCCAAAAGCATACATATCCATAAACAATTTATGCACATCCTCTGCTCACTAGTTCTTGATATTCTGTGAAGCAGGTCAGCAGTGCACTTGAGGGCACATTGTCTTCTGCAGTGAACAAGGAAACTTCTTGAATAGAAGTTTTAAATCAGTTTCTCTTTACTATTTGCAGTTTATTTAATGCTACTTTCATTAATTCAGTTTGTGTGCTGTTGATTGATCAGATGGATAGTGATTAGTGACGTGGACAGAAAAACGAGACCTGCTATCCTGCTAGTTCCTGAGACTGCGGAAAACATTGAGAAGTGTTAGTTATGGTTATCTGTGTCTCAGCAAAGATATGAACCAGCCATTTCCTGAATATAATTCAGAAGCATTATCCCTTCAGCATACTTCATCATTTGTCTCAGCCTAGTTTGGTTGACTTGCTGTGCTGAACGTGCCTCGCACATTAGGTACCCTTCCCTCTTACCTGATATGGAGCCTGAGACGACCTGCTAACTGTTTTGTGTGTTGTGAACCACACAGTACACAGTACCTTACAATACTGCCATAAACTTATTCACAGACATTTAGAAATATGTAAAATTATGGTATACATATGCTGACTTTGATCCAGGTGATTATCTGGTGTTACCCTGTCATTTCTTTAGTTCTTGTTTATGTTATGCTTTCAGTTTTTGATCCTTTGGCCTTATAGTTACTAATGTTGCTATTTATTGACATATATATATATATATTATTCATGTAAACTAAATATTTAAAATAAATATAATTACATTTTAAAAGCTTCAGTATATATATATATATATATATATATATATATATATATGGGGACCGTGGTAGCACAGTGGTTAAGGTGCTGTGCTACAAATCGGAAGGTCGTTGGTTCGATCCCAGCTCGTGTCATTGGATCCTTCCGATCCCACTATGGTTCTGGGGTCGACTCAACCCCTAACAGAAATGAGTACCAGGAATATTTCCTGGGGGCAAAGGCGGCCAGTGCGTAAGGCTGACAACCTACCACTATCCTTGTGCCATTGTCATGAAATCTGGGAACCTTAACTTCCTGGAACCCTTTGGGCCGCTCCAGACCTGTAATGGGACTGCTTTACCTTTATATATGTATATATATATATATATATATATATATATATATATTGAAGCTTAGATTGATTAGGAAGCGTGTAGGATATAGAATTTTATTATGTATTGTTTTCATTATGCTGCAGTTTTGTTTGTCATGTTGAATTGTTATATTCTAGGAGCGGATCAGATATTTATGATATCCACCCAAATGATGCTCTTTTGGATGACATGACTGAACTTTTGACAGCAAAAATTCCTGAAGATAGGCTCACAAGCTCCAGTGATGAGAGCTACATATACTCTGATGTGGAACTGAATGGTGATGACAATAGCGAACCACTAGTCAAACCAAGTGAAATAAAATCTAATGACAGATTGCATCATGGTAACTATTATAAATTATATTATAGAATTTTGTATGGAATTATTTCTCATTCTGTGATATACGAATGTAATCTAAGAAGTGATTCATCCCCTTTGTGTGTGTGAAACTGGGAAAACTGTATGTAGTCAAACACAACTGTGTCACATGAGGTGTATTTAATGACAATATAATGGACAACTACATGTTTCGGCCTGTACTGGCCATCTTCAGGTTGTCTTCGGGGAACTTAAGATCTTACTATAAGCATGCACGCGCACGTGGTGTAGAGATCTCTACATACGGGCCTTATTAGCAAAAACAAAAACATGAATCTAATAAAACCAACACAGCAGGTTTATTTTTCTGTATCTGTTTTTGTTTTGTGTTGGTTTTATTAGATTCATGTTTTTGTTGTTGTTCTTGCTAATAAGGCCCGTATGTAGAGATCTCTACACCATGTGCGTGTGCATGCTTATAGTAAGATCTTAAGTTCCCCGAAGACAACCTGAAGATGGCCAGTACAGGCCGAAACATGTAGTTGTCCATTGTATAGTCATTAAATACACCTCATGTGACACAGTTGTGTTTGACTACGTACAATTTTCTAAGAATGTAATTCTAACTGCACTTATTTGTTTTGACAGTGAAGCGAGGACGCAGAAGGAGAGTCAGGAATTAAGGAAGAGGGCAGTGAAAAGCAACTAATATATTATGAGAGCAGTTTCAATTGAAAGACTGCTTGCTTATGGTTGATTTGTAAAGACCTAAGGATGAACCTGGGAAGATGTGTTGAGCAAAAGTTTATGCTAGTCCTACAAGGAACCATAGTTAAAGGGCACCTTTAAAAGATACTGAAGCTTTCAATATATGAGGTTCTCACATAATGGTTTCTGAGGATGCATGTCTTCTGGAATACAACACTGTGCTGTTGGGTGAGTGGTTCCAAACGTTTTTAAGGAGCATAGTGCCATGGACCACTGTGCCCTTGACGATGAAGGCACTGTGTTCCCTTGGAACATCACGGGCAACGTGCCCAACAATAGTGCAATATCCTGGAAGACCTGAATCCTTATCCGTAAGTATTTTTCATACTGTTGATTACCCCAATTTTCATACTCTAAGCTTGGACGTTTTTGCCCGACAGTTTGTATTAAATAGAACCAATTTTAGGCGCGTTTGCAAAATTACGAAAAGCGACTATATGCTTCATTGTGTCCATTCTTGTGTCCTTCCATCCACATGAAGCAACTCAGCTCCCAGTGGACAGATTTTCACAAAATTTTGTGTTTGAGTATTTTTTTTTAAATCTGTCTAGAAAGGTGAGGTTTGATTACGATCTGACAAGAATAACAGGTACATTACATGAAGACCTATGTACATCTATGATATCTCATTTAATTCTTCTTAGCATGAGAAATATTTTACACTAATGTTGTAGAAAGAGTCAAAACACACGTTTATATTAATTAAAGTTTTTTCCAAAAATTATGCCATTTATGAGGTAAAGGTAAAGATGAAGCTATCCCATTCCAGGCCTGGATAGGCCTGTAGGGTTCCAGGAGGTTGAGGCTCCCAGAATTACTAGCAGTCAACACATGAAGGTGGTAAGGTTGTCAGCCCTATGCACCGGCCGCCTTTACTCCCCAAGAGGTATCCCTGATACTCATTTTTGTTGAAGGTTGAGTCAGCCTCACAGCAATAGACCATTTATGAGATAATGTCAGAAAGTATAGTAGAACCGTACAGGCAACAGATGACAATATAATATGATGCAGAAAAGATGGAAGAATACAGACACTCATTTTATTGAATACTTACCACTTTTCCATGGCAACAGTGATTATGTGAACGCGCCTCCATGTTACATTGTACGTATGTTATGTGTCTTGTTTAAAAACTTTGCTGTGATTTAAGTAGATGTAGTCATACATGCAAGTTTATTTAAGATGTGTACAATGAATGTTAAGAATAGGATTGAACGTTTTTTAGCCTTTTATTAGTTTAGATATGTATAAGTTCAGTTTTTCATACACTGTCACAGAAACAAGGGTTCTAGCTGCAATTGTTAGAGGTGTGCTGAGCTTAATTGGTTGAGTCCAAAATATAATCTGTGTTTTTCTTACTGATGAATGTTTTGCACAAGATCAGATACCGTTATGTGTAGACTTCTTCTTTGGTGAAAATGAAATGTTTGGCAATCCTGGCTGTAGCATTAGTGTACATGCTGTGTGTTAGCTGGTCATGGCCAAAAATTGGCAACACATAGAATTTGTAGGAATGGCATGTAAGTGGTCTGTTCCCAAAACTAGATGGAAATGGTAAGAACTGTTCTGTAATAGTGTAATGTGTGTAGAGACATGTTTTCCTGTGAATGGCATAGGTGCACACTAGCTATATTATATCTCCTAGTCCATCCTTTACTGCTGCAAGATCTCTGTCGCTTTAGAGTCAAATTGCCCGCCTTCAGACGTCCTAGTATCCAGTAGTATCTGTTTGTTGCCATTGAACTTTGAAACAAAATGCAGTTGCTGAGTTGCTGCTGCCTTTATAACCTGTGGAAGTTCCTTTTCAAAATTATGCTCCTCTAGAGAAATAGATTTGCTTGTGTCTTTTCACTTCACTGATGACACTCAGGTGAAATTTTGAACTAAGAATTTATTGTCACATTGATATTGTCTTAGACCTATGCTGTATACATGTGCTGCCACAATATGTAGTGTTTTGCAGCATGCATTTACGTGTCATGATTAAAATACTTTTCACTAATTTTGAATGTGAATAAATGTAATTATTGACATTTAAAATGATCAAAGTTTACTTCTTGATAAAGAGTCTGTAACATTTTGTGGGAATTTAGTGTGAAACAAGGGCATTCTAAAAAATTTTGGAGCATAAATTTCACATTTTATCGTCAGTGTGTACTTCATTGCAGTGTTCCTGCTATGCATGTATTGGCACTTGATACTACTGTTTCTTTTTAACATATCATGCAGAATTGTGTGGTATGCATACTCTTGCCAGTCTGTAAGTCCGTTTCTTGTGATAGTTGTAATAACGCTATCTACATTTGAACATTAGAATGACACTTTGTAACTGCAAACTGTGGTAATGTTGTTGAGCTACACTCCTGCTTCTTATGAACACTTGAGCTTTAGAGGACAATGTGAACTGGTGACTTTGTGCAGGACTATGTGACTCATTAGAGGTACTAAACATTCTTCATGTTACTAGCCCACCTTGAGATTCTCACATGGTAAATTAATTTTACCTGTGCCAAACATAATTCTCATTACCTGATGATGATGATGATGACTCTCTCTTGAGTGTGATGTACAGAATTTCAGTGCTGTGTCTGTATTTTGAAAAATGAAAATAGCTGACAGCTTAAATAGTTTGTTTCACTGCAAGCTGCCGTGCATGGATAAAGTTTAACATGATAACTGTTTTATAAGAACTATAACAAATGTTATATTTGTAGTGTCATACACACATTTCAAAATAAAGGCATTGAACTCCTGACACGTTGTAATTTGTATATCCTGTATTATTCATTTACTCTATGATCATACACACAAATATAAATATGCATTGAGTTCTGTCACTCCAGTGTCACTAATTGCTTTAACCTGGGAGCAGATGGTATTTAAATGCAGGCATTCTTCTTCATGGCCTAGATTTTTAAGGCCTTGATATGTATGGAATGTAGCACATAAGAAATTGTATGTGTTATACTTTTACAGTTCAGAGCCCCAAATAACAAACAAATTCTTAGAATAAATCTGTGTACTGCTATATGAACTTTCGTAATCAGTCTTTGTTAGTCTATTGCTGTTCATTACTTTCACACATTTCACTTTGGAACCTACTAGCAAACTGCATGGAGCAAAGTCCTTGAGAAGCTAACAGGTCCTTAGCTAGTCAAGGATGTCCCTGCACTTTATGGAACCCGAAGTTTCATGGCCATGCGTACAAGCCCCCACCACTTGTCTCTGTCCTGAGATTGGATGAATTCAGTCCACACCCTTCATCCTATTTATTTACGATCAATTATAACAGTATACTCCCATCTGCTCCTGGGTCTTCCAAGTGACCTCTTTACTTCAGTTTTCCCCACCACAACCCTGTATGCATTTGTCTTCTTCCCTTTACAAGCCACATTTCCCTCTCATAAAATCCTTGATCCAAGTTCAAGGTCCATGTAACATCTCACAGAATGTTGATTTTTTTTTTATGTTAAGTTTCTAGCCTCTTACCCACGTCCCACGACCACCCCCTGCTTGTCTTCTGTGCCTCCTTATTCAATATTCAACTTTTATACAAGAAAAATCTTTTTATATCCAGCTTTGAACAGTGTCTGAAACTGCTTTTGAGTACTGTACACTGGGCTTATTACAACTAGAAGCATGAGATCTGTTGCAAAACCTCATGCAGGTGACTGTGGAACAGTACTGTGTATGCATACTGCTATGATGTTAGCTGTGCTTCTCTGTGTCGTGAGCTAATGGCACATGGCAGTTCATAGGAGTCTGTCATTATTATGAAAGGCTATTTGTGCATATTTAGAAAGTTCTGTCCTGAAGCATCATTCTCAGTAAGGGATAGTTAGCTGCTATAAGGCAGAAGTAGTGCAGGCAACATATGTCATAGCTTCAAAAGTTATAGGACAGGAGTGTACATCTTGAATGCAGCGGCATTATGAATACCTTAGGTGCCACTGCTTTCTAACTACCACCCTTCAGCAGTTAGACAAGGCTCTCAGCATTCATACAGTCGTAAAAACATTTCTGGAGGCCACAACATGTACCTTTGTGATGTTAATCCTCAAAGTTGCTTGAAAATGTACTGTATACTTGAAGTGAAAAATCCTTCAACCATTTCTGCTCATATGGATGCAGATACCAATCATACAGTGCTAGACAGGGAGAAAGCAGTGAGTAGGGAAGGATCAAATTACCACTTTTGATGAACTGCATATTCACATTTTGATGTTGGGTGCATTAACATACAGGATCAAACTTGGGCATGTTGTGGGTTTATGGACTAAGTACAGCATCCGGTGTTAAAAATAATAGAGTATGATAAAAATATCACTGTGTTCTGGGTGGGGGATCAGTCCCTGTCATCAGATTGGTGATACTGTTGAGCCTACTCAGTTGGATCCAGTAAGCAAAGCTATTTTGAAGCTCCAAATTATGAACTTTGGCACTGCCCTCTAAAGACAACCAGCTGCTGTAGATGGCTGAACCATTCATGCAGTGTTTGTCTCTTTGCTTATGCAAAGTTTACATGCACAAGCAGGTTTCAGTCTATGTGACACCGTGTCTGTGTTCAGTGGTCCCAAATTTTATAAAGCTACCAATACGTTTGTTTTTATTGGTGAGTAAACTGAATGGCTGAACATACAGATTGAATTGTATTACACAATATGACTGAATGAATTCTGTGCCATTGTATTGAACTTGTTTGTTGCATAATGTGGAAGGTCAGGTTTGTAATCTTCAACTATTACTTGGTTGATCAAGTCAGTGAGCATAGAGTTAGTTACACTGAACTGGTAAACACAGTATGCTAGTTCGCAGTTGTTGTGATAGCTCCTTTTGTCTTTCCTCCCATTGCAATTATACTGCATGATTTGTGCAGCTGTGACATGATTCTGATATGACGGGGTTGTATGTAAAGGGGAAGGAGGAAGGGTTAACTGTTACACTTCTGGCTGTGTTACCAATTTATCAATATTCTTTTTCCAACACAGTGTCAAATGAAAGCCAAAGTTTGAAGTAAAGAATGGTTTCTGAGGAGAAAAGTATATGTAGCTTCCTGTACTTTGGCCTAATGCATGGGCAAATGATAATTACAAGAAGTCCCTGAAGAGTTCAATAAAACTTTAATTCGTCGTGAAGTAACCTATAAGTTAAATGCTGTTATAAGATACCAACATTTTACCGCCCTTGTCTTCAGGGTAACGTCCTACTAGACTGTACGGTGTCATATGCTTAACTTAGTAGACCATAACATGAATTTCCGAATGATTCCTGGTAACACTCTCTGAGAATTAGACACTTGTATATAGTAACCTTGACCATGCCCATACAAAATGGCTGATTTGTGGCCGCGGAGTGGTTTGGTTGTTTGAGAAGTGTGCTGTTTGCGTTGTTTAAGGTGTAAGTAGACGCAGAAGTGTGCGTGTTTGTGGGATTATATATTATTTTAATTCACTGATTAAAACTGGAGGCTTTCCCGATATTGCATTATGTTGCTAGGCATATAAATAATGTCTTCGAACTCGTATGCGAGAAAGTGCATCGTTTAATTATGTGGCATACATTGTAATTACTCGCTTTTCATTGGGAATCTTTGAAGTAAATATGTGTTATTCTTGTCCGAAGATTTTCCGTCAATGTATCTACATTTTATATCTCGGATACGGTATGAAAAACTTACTGTAATATCCCGCACAAACAGTAATGTTTCATTTGCTTGAATTGTACAGTTATAATATAATGTTTGTAAATGGTGTTCTTAACTAGTAGAAGTGTAGAGTTAAGAGTCGTTCGCCGGAATATTTTATTTTGTTTTCTTCAGAACTTGCCAGTTTCCAGAAGCATTTACTTGTGATTCAAGGAATGTGTTGACTCGAGCTAAATCACTGTGATAAGTTATCAGAAGCCACAGCACTGTTATCACGGAGGTGTCATGACACGTCAAGTGAGGACTTTATATATTGCAGGAGGAAATTTTGGGTTATGTGATTTTGATTAAGTTTAACCTTGGGATTCACAATGGTTAAACATTGGTAGTTTTGGTAACATTGACAGTTATGTTACACACATATCCTTTGGTCCTGTGAGCTCCTATTTTATTGCTTCAAAACCTCAGTCTTGAAAGTTTATGGTTAGGTGTTCCATAGGGCAAGTGGGGTATGTGGGATCACAGGTTAGTGTAATCCTAGTGCACGCATCCTTCTAGTGCCTGGTTGTGTACCAGCTTTCCACTTTTCACTGCAAAACTCATTGGTGCTTGATTCTCTTCCCTCCCAAGGAATGTATGGAGGGGTTGGGAGGTGACCAGTGAGACAGGCCTTTGCCTGTCAATCACGTGAGAGTCCACACACCAAACTGTTTTTTATCTGCATAACCTTACAGCACTGCCTCAAATGATCAAGACACACAAAACAAAACACTCAGTGTCTTACATAAAAAAACACACCATGTACACCTTCCATGGCTGCTTCATTACTCTGAATAATGTGTGTGGGTGATGTATTTTTGTTAAAATACACCCTTACTAGTTTCCAGCTCAGCCAGGTATCACCTGATTCCAGCATCAAATCCAGTTTGTTAAAATGTGCCATGCCTCACACACACACACACACACATACACACACATAATAATTCTGTTGGCCAGCTGATATCTATCTCTGTCACACAGTGTGTGCATCTCCCATACACGCAACATACCTGCAACAGTATGTTGCCAGTCTGGCAGCTTGAGGGGAAATTGAGTGAGCAGGGAGGATGCCGACTTGCTTAGGCAAACATTTATGAAAAATTTCTATGTAAGATTTAAATAAAACACATCTCAAGGGAGCCAGTACCTAGAATGAAACCTGGAATGGGCAAGCTCACTGGGTAGCACTTGTTTTGAAGTTTGAGTCATCTGGGCTGATATGCCATGTTGATTGGCAAGTAGTTACCATAGCTAGTGTATAGTAGCACTATCATAGGAGACATGATTCCATCACCATGACCAAGCCACCAGAGCATTCCTGGATGTCACTCACTGGTGACTGGTGAGTAAATGGCAGAAGCATAGAAGGATGGATGGATGCATGTATGAATGAATATGTGCGTTTGTGTGTGTGTGTGTGTGTAAAACAGGCAATGAAAAGAAGTAATATGGCAGATACTTAACCACTGCTCTTCATGATTTATATGCTGGAAGGATCACAGTAGTTGGAAAACCATAATATTGTACAGGTGAATGTTGGTTCAGATTCAGAACAGTGGAACTTATATTTTGAATCCGTCCTAAAATTTGCTCGACTGTGGGGTTACAATACTTTGCAAACTTGTCGTGAGCACAGTTCCTTCTCAGGGAATATACAGGGGGAATAGAAGCCGCTCTATGTGATGGTTGTTATATTGCATAAAACGACACATACACACACACAAACACGTAACTTAAGATTTTGATCAGGACAGAGTTGCCATTGTAATCTCTTCACAGCTCTGCTCACTTTGCAGTTCTTTACTCTCTGAAGTCTAACAACTGAGTGTCTCATTCTGGAATGTCTGTCCCTTGTCAGGAAGCAGGTAGCCTACAGGGAAGCCCATCTGAAAAGTATCTTTCGAACAATGGATCACCCATGTACAGCTACCTACCACTATACAAGAGAATTCAAGCCATTTATGGAAATGAGGTGTGTTAGACCTCTACCCAGTTTACCTGCTGGGCTTAAGTGTGGAGAGCAATTAGAGGTTTGAACTGCTAAACCCCTCCTGCCATTCCAAAACTGAATACAAAACTTTACTTTTCTTTATAATTTAAACTGGATAATGGCTAGGCAACCAGTTTATCTTCTCATATTCTTGATGCCCTAGTCCAAGACTTGAACCCCTCGGACCGGTTACAATTCATGCCAGTATTTTTGTCAGGAACTGCTAGTTATTGATAGGCACTATCTGGAACAAATAGTTAACATTTCAGATATGATAATTCTGTTCAACCGTCTTTTTAAAATGAAAATACCAATATGTATGCTGCCATTCCCTGAAATCTTACTAGTTTCATGGAACACGTTAGGGATCTGACAGTGTTGTGCGACTCACTGATGTAATATTCTTCTTTTGGATTTTGTCCCTAATCTAATTTTTCAATGTAACATGGCATATTGGAAGGCTACTCTGCTTCTCTCCTCAGGCAAGGAAAGCACCTAATCTGGTGGACCCGTTAGATGGAGCTATTCTCAGTCACTGGTCAGTGACCATTGGAGATCAGACTTATCAGTTGTCCTGAAACATTAGTAGCCAGTCCACATTGCATAACATCCCAGAAGAGCGAAGATCTCATTTATGTCGTGGCAGAATCCTGAGATCACACCTGGTTGGCTTGTTGTCACACACCATTGTTAGAGACACCAAATTTACCCATGTTAAATGTTTTGCAGGGTGGGAAATTACTAGTGATGAAGCTGGCATTTCATGGTGTGCATCCTGAGTTTTATGAAGAGGTTTTTGTTTTGTTGTGTGCTTTCTTCTGGGTAATTCTCCGGTGCCTGGATTTTATATGCCGACGTTTTGGAACACTGTCTGTTCCATCTTTGTAGGCAGGTAGGTATGAAGTATGACTGGATTGAGAAAAGTTGGAGTATTTATACAGGAAAAGGGTTGGTTCAAAAATAGCCTGAGCCTGTAGGAAGGAGGATGACAGGTTAGGGGCGGTTCAGAGTACAGAAACAGGCTGTGAAGGGTGTGAAGGAGAAGGGCGCATGTCGGGGTGAGGTCAAACTATTGTATATTGGGTGGCTGTCTCCTTTCCTTAAGCTTGTGTAGAAGTGGTTTCCAAGATTTGCTTAGGGTTAGGCCATCTTCTCTGTTGATGTTGTGTGGGTGCATTTCAATTTCAGTAGCTTCCCTGATGAGCTGATCCATGTATCTGGTTTTAGCAGAAAGGAGCTTTGTGTCTTGTAGTTTGATAATGTGGTCATAGTTAATGCTGTGTTCCACTACTGCTGATTTGTCGGGTTGAGCCAGTCTCATGTATCTGTTGTGCTCTTTAATTCGGAGTTGGATGGATCGACCGCTTCGTCCAACATAAATCTTGCCGCATTCACATTGTTGTATCCCGAGCGTGATGGTCGAAGTCAGGTACGCCAGTGTTTACCGAGCGGCTGGTTCCTGAGGGAAACTGGTTCAGAATTGATATTCAAGACTCCAACCACACTTTTGGAGAGTAGATAATGCTGGTTTATTGTAGCTCGTTGATAGGAGAATATAATAAAATAACCGATGTAGTGCGCCGTGGTGATAAATAATGCAGCGCACTGTTAAATAATTTGTAAGTACCGCTTGTAGGGAGAATAAAGAAAATTTGGCTATGTGATCAGACAGCGATTCCTGTAGCAAGTGACGACCAAGAATGTCCCCCAAGGCATCTAAACCCCTAGATTAAATAACATCAGAATTTGGGGGCAAGTGATGTCATAGGGCATTGGTTATACCAGACGCGCTACCAAATGTGGTCATAAGTCCCTCAAAATACAAGCAAAACTGCAGCTGTCTTAACAGAACATTTCAGTCAAGCAACCCTTAAAAGAGAGTTTTAAACAAAGGTGTAAGCAAGAAATTCTCCCTAAGAACGGTGTGTAGTTGGCGCATGTGTGTCGTTTCCTGTGGCGAATGACAAAGTCCACACACACATGCACTTTGCATCTTAAACCATAGCTGAGAATAAGTGGTCGCTTGGCAAAATTAAAATTCCTGGACGCGACGACATGGGATCCTGTATATGCCCAGTGTTCTTAATCCAAGTGCATCCTTGGCTGGTGGAAGGTAGCTGAATACTTTTCTGGGTGGTAGGGCGATGCTTTTTATGTTGTGTTTGGCCAACATAAAAAGTGTCACCCTATCACCTAGAAAAGTATTCAGCTACCTTCCACCAGCCAAGTATGCACTGGGATTAAGAACACCGGGCATATACAGGATCCCATGTGAATGTGGCAAGGTTTATGTTGGACAAAGCGGTCGATCCATCCAACTCCAAATTAAAGAGCACAGCAGATACATGAGACTGGCTCAACCTGACAAATCAGCAGTAGCAGAACACAGCATTAACTATGACCACATTATCAAACTACAGGACACAAAACCCCTCTCTGCTGAAACTGGATACATGGTTTGGCTCATCAGGGAAGCTACTGAAATTGAAATGCACCCACACAACATCAACAGAGAAGATGGCCTGACCCTAAGCAAATCTTGGAAACCACTTCTACACAAGCTTAAGGAAAGGAGACAGCCACCCAATACACAATAGTTTGACCTCACCCCGAAACGCGCCCTTCTCCTTCACAGCCTGTTTCTGTACTCTGAACCGCCTCTAAACTGTCACCTTCCTTCCTATTGGCTCAGGCTATTTTCGAGCTAAACCTTTTCCTGTATAAATACTCCAACTCTTCTCAAACCAGTCATACTTTGTACCTACCTGCCTATGAAAATGGAACAGACAGTGTTCTGAAACGTTGGTATATAAAATTCAGACGCCGGTGAATTACCCAGAAGAAACTACACAACATTCAGAACACGGCAAAAGTTTGAAATCAAGAAGGTGTTTGTTTGTTTTTTTGTTTGTTTGAAAATTAATAAAGAGGTCATCGGACACTAGAACATGATGCTAGCTTATCTTTTCCTGTACGAAAACCCTTCAACTTCACTGGGTTGGTGTGTGGGTCATGGATATATCCTTGAGAATTTCCTCAATTTGTCAAGCTTATCCTACACCTGAACTTCCTTTATTATAGACATCACACCTCTTATATTTTTATCTGTAGGTTCTTCATCAGAATGTAGGTTACACTTTCCAGACATAATTAAAACTGTGGGCAACAAAGTAAAGGTAAAGTTCACCCTAAAACATGCCACAAAGGCCCAGAGGGGGAGTAGAGTTATAGCTCTACTCTTTCCTTAATCTCAGTGCTAGATGGGGGTGGGGGATCAGTGCCACGCCCAGGCCACTTTATCCCTGGGAAAGAGATCTGTGATCCATTGTATAGGAGGCTGGGTGGCTCCCAGGGCTGGTCTGGATGGGTGCGGTAAATCTTGCCCCCCCACCCGGAGTCAATCCCTGGACCTTCCAGCCTGTTGTGAATTGCTATATCGACTGAGCTATCCCGGCCCCATGTGGGCAACAGTTTGTTCTAAAAATGTGAACACAGGCAAAGTACATAACATATTTTATTATATCTAGGTGGATACTGAGTGAGACACATGGGGAGAAGGGGCGTGTTGCGTGTTACTGTGTAAGCATGACAGCGAATGTACGAGGGAACTGCACTGTGTTGCTGTAAGGCTGCTACAAGAATTCTTTTGTGTATATGTGAAGCTGCGATGTGTGAACTCATAAACAAGGCTGATCTGCTGTATAATGAGCAAGTTAACCTTTTGGCACTTTAATTAAGTGCCCAGTGTACTCTCTAGAAGTCCTGCAATTTAAGTGACTACCATTACTTTGCATGTTTTAGTGACGATTTGACTTGTATGATTTTGTCAACGTTGTGCTGTGTGTTGACTGTAGTTGACTTTCAGTGCAGAACTGTTTAAGCTGAATACATGTTTGTAAAGTTAACTACAGTTATCCTGGTGTATGTATTCAATAAATGTCTTCCTTAATTATCAGACCAATACAACTACATATGTGTTTTATGTTCTAACGTTCATTTACTTTTTATATAAGTGAAATATTTCACCTGACAATTTCGGCCATCATTGGGCGATATTACAGAAATATAAAAGGTAACATTGATAATACCAAGGAAGAGGCCTCCCCTTTACAATGTTACTCAGACCTGATATAATTATTTTTATTACAAGGCACAATGAAATATTAAATTGTCACACTGTATCAATAAAAAAAATGTGTAAATCAAGGTACAGGTAGTGGGAGAATCCTACATAATCATATACGACTCCCCGTGTGATGCAGTAGGGTGGTAATTAGAAATATTAAATGAACCATATTGCACAAGGAAGTTTAATTCAACTATACATTTGGAAACTGAGTTTAACACAGGGTAGGTCTATTTTTTAATATTTAGTGAACATATCCAGGAAAGTTAATCAATTTAATTTCATTTAATTCTTATTTTACAGATTTACTATGCGTGTATGTCCGTAGACAGTTATGTAGGATTCTCCCATGACTGATACTTTTATTTACATGTTTTACTTAACAGTACACTGTGACATTTTAATGTTTAATTTTGCCTTGGTATAAATATAATTATTTCAGGTTTGATTATTATTGTAAAGGTGAGACCTCTTCCTTAGTTTTTATCAGTTTTACGTTTTGTATTTTTGTAATAACGCCTGATCATGGACGGAATTGTCGTCCAACACGTGTCACATATGTAAGAAATAAATGAATGTCAGAACTTTTATGCTGTAGTATTGTTCTGGTAACTATAGAAGACAAAAATACATGTTTCTTGTGCAGGGTAAATGGCTCCGTCAGTAGAGGTGGGAAGCTGTGAGTGGGCTGCTCCACCAGCACGAAGCTCAAGTCTTGTGTAGTTCAGCAATAAAAAGGTTTCTAGGTAAATTGACAAGAATTCAGTACTATTTTTTAACACGTATCATTCTAGCATTGCTTTTGTGGCACGCACTCATGCGCGTGCACACACACACACATATTTGACGTTCAGGTGACCATGCATCATGATAAATTCTTATAATAAAACCAACTAGATGCACTAATGTCTCAAATTTATTTTTGGAATAAAATCTACATGTTTCAGACAGTTCCTCTGTCCATCATAAGGAGTTTTTCACAGTACACACAGTAATACATGCAGGTTTGCTGATGGCTGTCAGCAAACCTGTATGACATATACCATTGCAGTGTGTATAGTGAAAAACTCCTTATGATGGACAGAGGAACTGTCTGAAACATGTAGAGATTTTATTCCAAAAATAAATTTGAGACATTAGTGCATCTAGTTGACCGCCTCTGTGGGCTAGTGGTCAGAGTTTCTGGCTACAGATACAGAGGTCCCGGGTTCGATCCCCGGCGCTACCAGATTTTCTGAGTAGTAGTGGGTCTGGAACGGGGTCCACTCAGCC
>Ga0131853_10007741_pt1 | contig 19487 bp, 14 predicted proteins | sample TergutLab28metaG_FD_92764 | JGI IMG/M metagenome (GOLD analysis project Ga0131853, IMG submission 92764) | Labiotermes labralis P1 segment gut microbial communities from Petit-Saut dam, French Guiana - Lab288 P1 (version 2) (version 2) | ecosystem: Host-associated > Arthropoda: Insects >... | reverse complement strand
CCGCCGCCGACACACCCGCCTCTGCAGGCCATAACCTCGATAAAATCGTATTTACTTTTTCCTTGCGCTATGCTATCCATTACTTCTTTTGCATTGTCCAAGCCATGGACCACTGCAATATTAACTGCCCTCCCCATAATATCAACAGCAGCGGTTTTTATGCCATCCATACCGCGCACAGCTTGGAATTTTAAGTAATCGTACCCAGGGGCCTCCCCGGTTACTTGGTAGTAGACAGTCCTGGCAACAGCCTCCGTAACACCGCCTGTATTGCCAAAAATCACACCCGCCCCGGAAGCTGTCCCCATAAGCTCGTCATAAGAGGCAGCTTGCAAAGCATCCCAGTCTAGGCCTTCTTCTTTAATCCATTTTGCCAGTTCTCTTGCTGTTATTACATAATCTGTGCCTTGTACACTTGCTAGATTGATTTCATGCTTCTTTGCGGTACATGGGGCAACTGCAACATTAACTATTTTTTCAGGGGCAATATTGTGCTTCTTGGCAAAATAGGTTTTTACAGTGCTTCCCTGGGTAGCAATTGGGCTTTTGGCCTTGGACACATGGGGGGCCATATCTGGGTAGAAATCTTTAACATACTGCACCCATGAAGAGCAGCAGCTGGTAAATAGGGGAAGATGCTTAGAGCCTTCTTTAATAAGCTCACTAAATTCCGCAGCTTCTTCCAAGACGGTTAAATCGGCGGAAAAACATACATCCAGCACATAGTCCGCGCCCAAGGCACGTAAGGCTGCCACAATTTTGCCCTCAGCAAGGCCGGGCATGCCAAACTCCTCACCCAGGCTGACTTTTACTGCTGGGGCAACATTAAATACTACTATTTTATTGGAATCAGAAATTGCGCTTTTAACATCTACATAATCGTACCGCTCGGTAATTGCGGCAGAGGGGCATACGATTGTGCACTGGCCGCAATGGACACATACAGGTTGATGGCTGCTGCTTGCGGAAGCGTCAGTCTCGCAGCTATGCCTGCAAGCCCCGCATTCTATGCACAATTCTTCACAGAAAATAATGGCGGGGTTATCATTATTTATTAGCACCTTGGTATCTAATTGTTGATGACTCATTTTTTCGCCTCCTTTTTGTAAGTGTCCATGTATAGCTGAAGGTATGTTTCGCTGTCCCTTACAACACAGCCGCATAGGCCAACATCACGCTTAAGCATGGCGCATTTGCTACAGGCTACACATACCTTATTTTTTTGCATACGCCCTGTTTCTATAATATCCTTTGCAAAATCGGGATAGGCAATAAATTGCCGGCCATAGCCGATAAGGCTTGCGCCGCCATTTTCCAGCACCCAGGCTGCTACATATGGGGAGTATTCCCGCAGCCAGCTATAACCTACGCCTACAATTTTGGCTTTTGGCACACGCTTTTGCAGTATAGCGGTATAGTGCAGTAACCGGTGTGTACCGTCCAGGGCTGATTCTTCCGGGAAATAGGAACCTAAATCGTATGGGCGGTTGATGTGGGGCACAAAATACGGGTTGCCCATTGTGACATTGATAAGGGTAGTACCACGGGCAACCATTTCTTCTACAAGCCTGATAGGCTCTGTTAAATCAACTTTTGAGGAGTCTTTTGGGTCTGAGCCCCAGCCCCTGCTTACTGTTAACGCGTCATAAATATTAATCCTTGAGGCGATAATGAAATTGGGGTCACCTACGGCATCCCGTGATTTTTCTATGATATCTAGGAAAAGCTTTGTGCGGTTTTCGAAACTGCCGCCATATTTGCCCGGCCGGTCAAAGCTGGAAAAGAAATCGTTTAGCAAATATCCGTGGCATGCCTTAATGTCAACACCGTCAAAGCCTGCTTCCTTTGCCAAAACAACTGCTTTTACGAATTTTTCTACCAAATCTTCCATATATTCGTCGGTTACAACAGGGTAGTCTGCTGGCAGCTTAAGACGCTCGTCAAGTTCTGGCTTATGCCAGGCGATGTATGGCGCGGAAACCCCTTCTGGCTTGCTGTAACGCCCGCTGTGGTTTAGCTGCAATATTGTCACAGGCCTTACCCCAGGCATTGCGCTTGAGTAGATGCGGTTTGCAAGCTCTTTAAAGCCTGGGAGTGTTTCCTCTGTTATATACAATTGTCCTGGGTTAGAGCGGCCTTCCTGGCATACACTTACAGCCTCTACCCAAAGCATACCAATGCCCCCTGCGGAGGCCCGTTCGTATTTTCTAAAAGTCAGCTCTGTTGGTGCGCCTGGCGCGTCAGAGTCGCCCCCTTCCATTGGGTGGGCTACTAGGGCGTTTGGGGCAACTTGCCCCCCTACATCTACCGGCTTTGTAAGGATTTGAACATTGTCCGAAAAGCCGAAATCATACCCGCCGCTTTTAACATCATCTTTTAATGCCTGCAAGGTTTTATAGCTGAGATTTCTAAGCAATTTTGCACTCTCCGTTTCATGTCACGGGAAGTAATTAAAAATAAATTCACACTACTCATAAGTTTCGTCATCCCGGGCTTGAGCCGGGATCTCTGCTGTATTGCAATAGATTATGAGATCCCGGGTCAAGCCCGGGATGACGGGACTTTAGGTTTTTGCGTGTTTTATTAAAAATTGGGTTCCGTGATTACATGTTTATTTTGTCTAACGTTGTATCACAAAGGGATATAGAAGTAAATCCTCCGCGCTTTTGAAATATCCTGCATTTCCTTACATAAGGGGCGCAAACAAGTGTAAAAGCGCATCCAGCAGCGCCAGAAGCGGCCTAAACCTTCGCTTTTTAAGGAGAATTTCCCGGCTCTCCGCCAATGTTTTAAGGCAGTCTTCCTTCAAATCCATAACAGAGCTGGAATTGTATAAAAGGGCAGCGCATTCGAAGTGTAGATAAAGGCTTCTGTAGTCCAAGTTGATAGTGCCTACAACGCCGATTTTGTCGTCACATACAAAACTTTTGCCATGTAAAAACCCGGGTGTATACTCAAAAATACGCACCCCTGCCTCCAGCAAAGCATTATAGTAAGACCGTGTAAGCCTAAACACAATTTTTTTGTCTGGTATGCCTGGGGTTACTATTCTAACGTCTACACCGCGCTTTGCGGCCATTTGCAGGGCGTGTGTCATTTTTTCGCTTATTATCAGGTATGGGGTAAAGATGTACACATAATCCACTGCCTGGTTTAGGATATCTACATATATATTTTCCCCCAGCCGGTCATGGTCTAGGGGGGAGTCCCCGTAGGGGAGTACAAAGCCGTCTGTTTCTATGGCTTCGGCTGTGGGCTGGCGGTAAATTTCATAGTCGGTAATCCGCTCTTCCGCTTTGCAAAAGGTGTCCCACATTTCTATAAACATAAGGGTAAAACTCCATACTCCGTCGCCTTTTATGCAAAGGCCGGTGTCCTTCCACACGCCAAGGCGCTTGGTAGTATTTATATAATCGTCAGAAATATTTATGCCCCCAACAAAGGCCACATGGCCGTCCACAACCAATATTTTTCTGTGGTCACGGTTATTCATGAAGGCAAACACAAATGGGATTAGGGGGTTAAACCTTAGTACATATATGTTTTTGGACCTCAGCATAGTTATATATGCATTGGTGAACAGTTTTTGAGAGCCAAAGTCGTCGATAATAAGGCGTACTTCCACGCCTTGGGATGCTTTGTGTTCCAAAACTTCCAGCAGGCGGTTCCACATTTCGCTTTTGGAGATTATGAAGTATTCCAGAAAAATGAATTTTTCCGCCTTCATAAGCTCTGCCAGCATGTCGTCAAACATTAGCTCCCCAAGGGAATAGTACTTCGACTGGGTATTTTTGTATGCGTGGTAAGAAGAGTTGCCCCTTACATACTGCATAAGGCTAAACATCCTTGTGCACTGTATTTGGTTTGCGTCTGGCAGGTTTTCGTCGCTGTCCAGCAGCTTGGCAATCAGGGCATGTTCTTTTACATGGGCTACAATTTTCCTTCTTGCACGGTGTTCCTTGCCATATAACAGGTAAATAGCGCCGCCAACCGAGGGTAGCAGCAGCACGATGATTATCCAAGTCATTTTGTAGGCAGATGCTTCTTCTTTTTTAAGCAAAAACAGAAACACAAGAAAGCTGATAAAATAGCCAATGTAGGATACCAAGGGAAACCGGAATAAAATAAAACCGGCAAGGCCCATAAACACGGCAATCTGTAATATCAGCAGCAAGATAATAATGCCTAGCCTTGGTGAAATTTTTTTTATAAGCTTCATAGCAGCTCCTCGCTATTTTGGTGCAAAATGTGTAAAGTATTATATCCATAATAATTATAACATTTCTGGAGGGATGATATGAACATATTTGAATTATTTTTACTTGCTATAGGGTTGTCTATGGATGCCTTTGCGGTGGCTGTAAGTATTGGGCTTACCATTGCCAAAAAAAGCATGAAAAAAGCCCTTATAGTAGGGCTGTATTTTGGCATTTTTCAAGGGGTAATGCCCCTAATTGGGTACTTTGCGGCAACACGGTTTGCGGGGCATTTTACAGCATATAAGCATTTTATTGCCTTTGCGCTGCTTGGGTTTCTTGGGGCAAAGATGATAATCGGGAGTTTTAAGAAAGAAAAATGTGCCGACAGAGTATGCACTGGTATACCATGCAGTGACCGTTCTTGCCCTGCTGGGCAAGAGGCCTCCTTCGGCCCTAGGAATATGGTCCCCTTGGCTGTGGCCACCAGCATTGACGCGCTGGCAATTGGGGTTTCCTTTGCCTTGCTGGATACCAGAATAGTACCTGCTGTGCTGTTGATTGGTGTTGTTACATTTTTTGTCTCCATTGGCGGGGTGTGTATTGGCAATATATTTGGTGCCAGGTTTAAGAAAAAAGCCGAATTTGCCGGGGGGCTTATACTTGTGCTGATGGGATTACGGATTTTGATTATGTACCTCTAAAATAATATCCCTTACCCGCAGCAGATTCTCTGGCGGGGTGTCGTATGGTACTACCCCTGTGCCTATTATTAGCTTGGGGTGTATTTCTTGTTGGGCGTATATTGCCCTGATTCTTGTTTCAATTTCATCAAAAGCGCCGCTGCGCACCAGTTTTGGATCTATATTGGCCCGCAGGGTTAGGCCATTTTCTTTGGCCTTATTTACATACATATCTAAAGGGGTATTGTAGTCAGACACCAGCAGGGTTGTGCCTGATGTTGTTATCATGTCTAAAATTGAACGGGTGTCGCCCCCTATCACCAGGGGCTTTATTGCCAAGCCCTGTGAATCTATGTGTTTAAAAAGCGCCTGCTGGTAGGGCAGGGCGTATTCTTCATATATATTTGGGGTAATAAGGGGCGGGGATGCCCATGACTCAAAAACTGTAATCCCAAGGCCTTTGGCGGTTATTGCACTGGTGTAATCCATTTGAAATTGTAATACTGCCTCAAGCAGCGGGGTTATGCGGTCATCTTCGTCTATAAAGGCGTGGATTGCTGTTTCGTAGCCCAGTAGCTCTATCAGCACAGAAAAAGGCCCGCAGATGCCTATACTTACTGGGGCTTCCTTGCCAATGGCTTCTTTTACCATGGTTGCGGCGTCTAGTATAAGCTGTATACGCCCTAGATTTTGAGAAAATGTGATTTTGCCTGGGGCGGAATCCAGGGTCATGGGGTGGGATATTATGCCGGGGATGGAATTGTCGGTATAAAACTGTAGCTGGCAGCCTAGGGCCTCGGCTTCTATGTTGTATATGTCTATACCTACTGTTACTGCGCTTTGGCGGTATAGCTTATAGGCTTCTATGTGGGCTTTGGCCATGATTGAAGGGTCTTTTGCTGCGGTGCTTGGGGTCTGGTTTATTATTGCTGCTGCGTGTTCTATTATGGTTGGCATGAATGGGATTTTCATGGGTTCACTCCGTTTTTGTATTTTTATTGGGGCAAAGCGGGTGGGGTTCGCGTTATTTATTATTAATTATACACGGAAAAAGGGGAAAAAGCTTGAATACAACCCAGGTCAATCAATTTTCAACAAAACTTGCGCCCCCCTCGTCATCCCGGCCTCACGTCATTCTAATTTAAAAGACTGGCTGCGATTAACCTAATTATGGGTATAAAAATGGCATAACTAAACGCAAAAAGCTTAATTATTTCGACCATTGGCCGGGAGATTTGCAATATGCGCTAACTTACAATATCCCCGGCCCCGACTTTGCAATATAAATTAGAATGGCATGTCCCGGCCTCGAGGCCGGGATGACGAGGATGTTTGATAGCGCGAAACTACTAGAAATTGATTTCCGTGGATAACGCCCATGGCTATATTGTCGTTTGCCCATTCTAATGGTAATCTCTAACTTGCAAATAAATATGGCTCAAACAAAGGAGAATCCACATGACTAAACCCGTAGCAGTAGTAACAGGCGCAACCAGGGGCATTGGCCTGGCAATAGCCGATAGTCTAGAGCAAAGCGGCTACAATGTAGTGCGTGCAGCCAGGTCGTCCCAGCCATCTTATGATATTTCCAATGGGGAAGACCGCGCCAGGCTGCTGTCAGATACCTTGGCCAAGTATGGCAGGGTAGACCTGCTGGTAAATAACGCTGGCGTAGCCCCGGCCAACCGCCTAGACATACTGGAAACCACAGAAGAAAGCTACCAAAGGGTAATGGGTATAAACCTGGAGTCCACATTTTTTATGTGCCAGATTTTTGCCCGCCATATGATAGCCCAAAAACAGCCTGCGCGTATTATTAATATTTCTTCAATATCCAGCTACACATCATCTGTAAACCGTGGGGAATATTGCGTTTCCAAGGCTGGTATAAGCATGGTTACAAGCCTTTTTGCGGACCGGCTTGCAGAGTATGGGATTGGCGTGTTTGAAATAAGGCCCGGGGTCATCCTTACAGACATGACCGAAAAGGTAAAAGACAAGTACGCCAAGCTTATAGAAGAAGGCATGACCCCAATAAAGCGCTTTGGAACCCCTAAAGACATTGCCGACGCCGTGCTGGGTATAACCGGCGGGCACTTTGATTTTGCCACGGGCCAGGTATTTAACATCGACGGTGGTTTTCATATAAGGAGGCTGTAATATGAATAGTAAAAACACATACCATACCCTGGTTATAGGCAGCGGCTGCGCTGGGTTTAACGCTGCGGACTGGCTGTATGATTTAGGTGTGAAAGATATTGCCCTTATTACAGAGGGTATAAATATGGGCACATCCAGAAATACAGGCAGTGACAAGCAAACCTATTATAAGCTAACCATAGCCGGGGACGGGCCAGACAGTGTATACGAAATGGCCTCAACCCTTTTCGATGGCGGCGGCGTACATGGGGACAACGCGATGGCGGAAGCGGCAGCTTCGGTTAAGTCTTTTATGAAGCTTGCCAACCTGGGGCTGCCCTTCCCAACCAACCAATACGGGGCCTATGTTGGCTACAAAACAGACCATGACCCCCGCCAGCGGGCTACATCTTGCGGGCCGCTTACATCCAGGCTTATGACAGAGGCCCTTGAACGGTCTGTTAAAGCCAAACGCATAACAATCTTGGATAACTGCCAGGTGGTTAAGCTGCTGGTGGAAGACAATAAAATATGCGGGCTTGTGTGCCATGATGGTACAGCACTATATGCACAAAACATTATACTTGCCACAGGCGGGCCAGCCGGGGTTTATGCAGACACGGTTTTCCCAATAAGCCAAACCGGCGGCACAGGCCTTGCCCTTGAAGCCGGGGCAAAGGCATGTAATCTAAACCAGTGGCAGTACGGCCTTGCAAGCATTGATTTTAGGTGGAATGTTTCCGGGACATACCAGCAGGTGCTGCCCCGTTATATTTCTGTAGATAAAGACGGCAATGAATATGAATTCCTGGCAGAGCATTTTGCTACAGCTGCGGAGGCCCTTGACCGGGTATTCTTAAAGGGGTACCAATGGCCTTTTGATACCCGTAAGGTAGGTTTCTCGTCCCAGATTGACCTGCTTGTTGCTGCAGAAATGAAGGAGAAGGGCCGTACAGTTTACATGGATTTCAGGCGCAACCCTTCAGGGCTTAATTTTGATGAGCTTTCGGCGGAAACATATGAATACCTTGCAAAATCGGAAGCCTTATTCGGCACACCGATAGAACGGCTTAACAAGATGAACCCCAAAGCCATACAGCTATACAAGGACAATGGGATAGATTTGTATAACGAGCCCCTTAAGATTGCGGTATGCGCCCAACATTGCAATGGCGGTATAGCTGTTGACGCCAACTGGGAAAGCAGCATAAAAGGCCTGTATGTTGCAGGGGAAGCAGCGGGGACTTTTGGGGTATACCGCCCCGGCGGCAGCGCCTTAAACTCTGCCCAGGTAGGGGCTATGCGGGCTGCGGAGCATATTGCAAAGGTAAGCCGGGGGCAAAGTGCCCCGCAAAGTAGTGGGGTAAGCTTTTCGTTACCTGCCGCCACATATTCCAAAACCCCAACAGCCAAGGCAAACCTTGCAGCCAATCAAGAGCTAATGAGCCGGTACGCGGCATATAACAGAGATGTAGCCCAAATGGAAAAATTACATGAGGAGTTGTGCAGGCAAAGAGATGTGTTTTTCAAAGAAAATACCATTACTTGTGAAAGTGAGCTTTCATTCCTGTATAAATGTTATGATTTGCTGATTACCCAGGTTGCGGTACTGTCTTCTATGATACTGGCGGGTAAGGACATGGGAAGCCATGGCGGTGCCCTGGTTGGCGGTATCCACCCCACAGAGGACTTGGTGGTTGACCAGGTGATAACCACGGCAGAAGGCAAGTCCTTCTTTGAGCCAGTGCGGCCGCTGCCAGAATGCGATGATTGGTTTGAGAAAGTGTGGAATCAACAGAATGGGTGATGGTGTGAGGTTTTTTCATTTTTGGTAAAGGTTTAGGAGGTAGAAGATGAAGCTTTGTTTCAGCACCTTAGGCTGCCCAGACTGGGATATAAACCAAGTAGCAGCCAAAGCAGCAGAATATGGGTTTGATGGGGTAGAGCTGCGCATACATGGCGACAGGCATGTAGACCCGGCCCTTAGCCAAGAGGAAAGAAAACGCATAAAAGAAATGTTTGCCGAAAAAGGTGTGGCAATCCCGATTTTAAGCGGGTACACGCACTTTGCAAGGGATGACCTGGCTTACCTAAAAGCCAACGAAGATACACTGGTACAAAACGCCCAGCTTGCCGCAGACTTGGGGGCAAAATACCTGCGTACTTTCCTTGGGATGGAGGCATTTACCACCCAGGGTGCGGAGTTTATGCGCAGTGCTTGCAATAAAGCTGCGGATTTAGGGGTTACGGTCTTGATAGAAATCCACGGCGCACCCAAAAACGGGGCAGACGCAATGCAGCTGTTACACCAAGTCAAAAGCCCAGGGCTTGCTATTTTGTGGGATGTACACCACAGCATAGCTGGTGGGGAAACCTTGGCGGAAACATGGCAAAACGCAGGGAAGTATGTGCGCCATATTCATTTAAAAGACGCAGATGCTGCCGGCAAACCCTGCCTCACAGGGCAAGGGGTGTTTCCTGTTGCTGATGCGGTTAGGTTGCTGGCTTGTAACGGATTTGATGGTTTTGTGTCCTTTGAATGGGAGAAGACTTGGATACCCGATATTGAAGAGCCGGAAGTGGCTCTTCCGGATTTTGTGGGTTATGTGAGGGGTATTGATATCGAAAATTGATTATGGGATGATTATAGTCATTCTACCACTGTCAACAGGTTATACGAATCTCTGAAAATCACGTCGATAACTAAGCGGAAAATCGGCGGCTTTAAGCCGTTTTTCGCGATGCGTTGTTGACGATGATTTTCGAGATTTGTATAAGATGCGCAGATGTGCTAGTTATAGAAAATAGGCCACATAAAAAGCGGAAAAGGCAGATTAACACGGATTAAAATTGAAAAATCTGTGTTAATCTGCCTTTTCCGCTTTTTATGTGGCCTATTAACTATAAATTTGCGTAACACGTTGGGATAAATATCTTAGCTTAATGGTATTGGTATAGCCTTCACACCTCACCACAACCGCCCCAACAACCGATAAACCAAAACCGCAGCGTCCCCCCGGGCCATAACACTATCAGGGGCAAAAAGCCCATCGTCCCGCTGGGGCAGTACATTTGCGGCAGTAGCAAGCGCTATAGACGGCTGCGCCCATGGGGACAATGTATCCCTATCACTATACGGGGCAAGGATAGCCTGTACATCTGCCGGGGAATGATACCCCATCCCACTTGTTAAGGCCCCGGCAATTGCAAAAACAAGGTCATTTTTTGTAATAGCCCAGCTTCCCCGGAAGTTTCCGTCTTCAAAGCCATGGACTAAGCCCAAGTTGGCGGCAGCGGCAATGGCTTGGTAGTACCAATCCCCTGGTTCGTTGTCCAGGAAATGGTTTGGCACGTACATATCCACCATGTCAAAGGCAATAACAACAGCAGAAATAAACTCTGCCCTGGTTACCGCGCTTCCCGGGCGGAAGCTGTCCCCTATTGGGCGCATTATCCCCATTGCTGCAAGCCTTGTAATGGCATGTTGTGCCTGTGGGCTAAGGTCTTCTATATCCGCAAAAAAGTTAACTCCATGCTCCAGCAGCCTGTAGGTGCCGCTGGTTTTTATGCGGGCGTCTATTGTGTCTGTTACCGGGTTATGCTTGCTTAGCATTGGCTCGTTGTCTTCATTAAAAAGCACCAGCAAGTCTGGGTTTGCGCCGTTTATGGGGATAGATAATGTGGCCCTCATCCCTGGTGACATGGTTACAGTTACAGAGTGAAAATACCCAGGTGCCAAAGCAAAACCATGGTCATCCTGACTAAACATGCCAAGCATCCAGCCATTGGCCACAAGGGCTAAAATTGAAAAAGCAGGCACAACCCATAAGCGGAATTTATGCCCCTTCACCCCAAGCACAATCCACAAAATTATAAGAAAAATTATGACCGGCACAGCCCAAAACTCCCGAAGGTAATCAAGGGGTGCGTTTATTATGCCACGGAGGCTAAAATCATCGCTAATAATACCGCGCAGGTTAAAACCACTTATAAAATCAACAAAAAAACTGGCTGAATAAGATGCCGGGGTGGAATCTGTGAAGGGGATAAGCCCCCCAGTGCCAGCCAGCATAGGCACACCCCGCTCCATGACTATCTCACTTTCACGGGGTACATGCCCCCGGTATAGGGAGACAGACGCAAAGCCGGATTCTATAGTGATATTGTCAAAGGCAATACCAGAAATATCATTGGGAAAAGCTACAGAAACCCTGTCCCGTTCCTGGGATGTAAAATTAATATTAAGGCCAGGGGGGCGCATTAGGTTAATATTTTCGTTGGCAACAGTGTTAAGGGCGTCCTGCCAAATACTTTCGCCAATATTGGCCGAAGCTTGCAGTATATCAGCGCTTAGGGCGCTGTCACCTGGGATGCTTTGGGTTGTGCCCCTGCGTATGGCATTTTCCACAAACAGGGCAGCAATATTTAGCGCGTCGCCAGAGCCGCGCTGCTCTGGGGTAAAGCCGCGCATAGTCCTAAATATTACTTCGTCTGCGCTTATGGCGTCGTATACACTTTCCAGTGCACCGGCTGGCGGGGTAAAAAGTAAATTTGCCGGTGTGTCCTGGTGAATATACCTGCTGTCGGCAGCGGCTGGGCCATCTTCTTCCCCGTCCTGGCTTATTGCAAGTATACCCCACCCGCCAGGCCCTCTTACCCATGCCAGCCCTTCAGAGAAACTCTGTACCTCCAGATACTGTATGGGCACTACTATTCTCCCGTTGCGGTCAACAAAACCCCATCTTGCGTTGTGGCCGTCCCCTGTCCTTACAGCCGCAAGGCCGTCGGCAAAGTCCTGCACTTCGTAGTACACAAGCGGCACAACTTCATTGCTCCACCTGTCTATAAAGCCCCACCTGCCAGAAAGGGAATCCCCTGTTCTTACAGCGGCAAAGCCTTCGCTGAAGCTGCGGGCATTGTCGTACCCTATTGGCACCTGTACACTGCCATAATGATCTATGAAACCCCAGCGGGCATTAAGCCTTACAGCGGCAAGGCCGCCGGCAAAGCTGTAGGCATAGCTGTATATAAGGGGGATAACCTCTACCCCGTCTCTGCTGATAAAACCAAAAAGCTGGTTGTAATCTTCATCTTCTTGCATAACCAGGGCGCGCCCTTCGTTAAACCCTTCAACATGTACATATAAATCCGAAGGTATCCGGTTTCCTTCCAGGTTTAAAAAGCCCCATCTGTAGCCGCCAGCCACAGTAAGTAAAAATGGTGCAAGCGCTTCAGAAAAATTGGGGTTAATGAATATATTGTCTTCTGTCTCCCCAGAATAGTTGTCCAGCACAAAGGGTATGGCAAACTCCCCCCTTGTATTAACAAACCCCCACCGCCCGTTTTGCATAACCGGCGCATGGCCTCCGTAAAAATGCCCTGCCCGCTCAAACTCGAATGGGATTGCCGCACGGCCATTTTCATCTATAAAGCCCCAAAGGCCCTGGTTGCTGACAGCCGCAAAACCCTCCGCAAATTCCAATGGGCTGCCCAGGGGCCTGTCGTATAAAAATGGTATTACAATAGCGCCAGAAGTATCAAAAAACCCCATCAGGCCGCCCTCATGGTCGTATACAGATACTAAACCATGAGAAAATGCAGGCGTATGCCAATGGGGAAGGGGGGGATATGACCTATATGGAATAATAAACTGCCCGTAACGGTTTACATACCCAAGGCGGAAATCCCCCTCTGTGGAGTCCACAGTCCGTACTGCGGCCATGCCGCCGCTGAATGGGTATACAAAGTCTGCCTCCAGCGAAGGTTCCATTATCATGCGGACATTAATATCTTGGGCTGAAGTTGCTGTTGTGGGGGTGTTTATGGCAACAAAGGCCAATATAAGTATGCATATTGCGGTAACAATTTTCCGTCTTATCATTTGTATCACATCCTGGAATATACTATGTACATGCTATCCCAGAAAAATATACCTTGTCAAGCGTTTATTCTTCTGATAAAATCGGCTGTGCGAAAAATATTTTAAAATAAATGAAAGGCTTCCCGTGATGGCGGGAACGGCCAGCAGGGCCGTTGACTTATGTCAGGCCATAGGAGGTTTACTTACCATGGCAAAATGTGAAGTATGCGATAAAGGCATGCAAACCGGGCACCGCATAAGCATAACCCGTAGCCAAGTATCACGGCGGGCCAACCGCATGTGGCGCTCTAATATCAAAAAGGTGCAAATCGTAGAGAAGAATGGCGCAGTGCGCCGCGCAAAAGTATGCACCCGCTGCTTAAGGTCTAAGGCGGTAACAAGGTCAGTTTAACACAGCGGCAAATTAAAAAGTAAAAGCAAATAAAAGCGGGTATCTCAAATAGTTGAGATACCCGCTTTTTTATTTGCATGGCGTGTGCTATCGCGTTGCAGCCCATTCTCTTTCATGGGCTGCTTGGCTGTTTTCCATGCGGAAATATTCGTTAATCGCAGCATTGTCCATAGAAAAAACCATTTCCACATTGTAAACTTCCCATACAGAGCTATCTTGGGCCGATAACCCTAGTTGATTCCATACCTGCTGCACCTCGTTATTGGCCCTTGTAAAGTCCCTCATGTTGACATTAAAGTCACGGATAAAACTTACAGCTATGCTTTCATTGGCTGTCTCTTCGGGGCTTCTGTTGCGCCGCCACTCTATGAATGTCTCGCGGCCTACTAGCTCCATAAATGGGCCAGGCATGTGATAAAACAATATCCGGCGGTCTCTGTCACCATCGCCAAAGCCTGTGCCCATACCAAAATCCAGGACTCCAGGAGAGTTTTCCCATAGGAAGTACTCGTTGATTCTTTCGTTGTCGAAGGAGAATATTAAGTCAACAGGGTAGATTTCGAAAGATGCTGTGATGCTTGGGCAACCCTCTATGCTTTGCCATATTTGACGCAGCTCTTCATTGGCCCTTGAGAAGTCCTCCCTGCTAATATTGAAGTCGCGGATGAATGCAACAGCAACGCTTTCACTCTCCATTTCCTCCATGGTTCTGGAAAGTATCCATTCAAAGTAAGCTTCGCATCCTATAAGATCTACAAAAGGGGCAGGCAATGTATAAAACCGTGGGCGGAATGTTCCAATGTAGAAATCTCCACCGTGTTCGGATTCAGAATCATAAAATTCGTCAGAATAAGGACACGAATAATGGAATAAACTTTCCTCCATTGCATATCTAAAAACATCCTCATTTATATCTTCGTTTTCAACTAAGACACTATGAACAACTTCCTCCGCAAGTTCACCACTATCCTCATATTCATTGCATTCCAAAGATATAACGTCATCCGTATAACTAATCCCGTCACCTAGATAGGGAGTATTATTTTCTTGTATTTCCGTGGAACCATTAATACTACAACCTATAAGCGCAAACAACAGAATTAGCATTACTATTATTATCGCTTTCCACTTTGTTTTCATATATCCCATTCCTTTCATATCAGAAAATATAATACGAATCAAGAAAACAGCTTAATTGTTGGGCCTTGCACCCCTTACTTCATTCCAGGTGTTCAAGTTGCCTACAAAAGCATTTGACGGATAGAAAAACCTTGGGTTTACACGGTTTTCAACTCGATACCATGTGCGGCGATTAGATAAAGTTGTCCCCCCATCTGGCCCCCATGTAGAGCCACTGTTTGAAACCTCGAAATGTAGATGGCCTTGGCTTGATCCTTCTGCTCCTGAATTTCCTACAAACCCAATTACATCGCCTCTTCGCACACGTTGGCCTTCCCTAAGTGTAGGTGCATTTCTCAAATGGTGATGTGTGAATATGAGTAAATTACCAGTTGCTGGATCTTTAATGTCTGAGCGGATTGATATATGAAATCCTTGAGTGCCTGGACGGTTCACAAGCGTAACAGTATCAACCACCCCATCCGCAACTGCCAATATAGGTGCCCCCATTATTCTACCAACACCGGCAGGGTCAGTAATATCTATCCCAATATGAAACCCGCCTGTACGTGTACCAAACCACGAGGAAATATTATTTAAACCTCGCCGTTCAGAGTTTGCGCTGTGCCCAAGTGGCCAGCCAATCCCCATTTCCATGTACTGTACAGCAGTTCCCCGTATAACACCTGCCCTTGGCGGGCATTGCACTGGGGTTTCAACCCTAAAATACCTTTGGCTCCAGCTTGTAATCCCGCCAGAAGTTGCAGATACTGCAATCCGATACTGGCGCCCCGGTACAAAAAAGCCACTGCTTAACGTAAAGCTAGTGGTGCGCAGCCCTCCTATTTCAGCCAGCACACCCATTGTATGCATGCAGCGTATTCCAAATGTGTATACCACATCAGCCGCGGGTACAGCATTCCAGTTAACCGTAATATTTCGGCGTGCAAATTGCTGGTTATTTGCCACATTGTTTATCGTAGGTGGGTTTAAACTCCATCTTGCATCCAAAGTCCATGAGCCGGAGGTTATATTTGGCCAGTTGCGTGTCTGTCCTACATCCCAGTTAGCACCGGTTGTATCTCTCCATCCGTTAAATGTAAAGCCAGTACGGGATAAGGTAAACTGGGAGGGTACAACAAATGAGGTTGGTGTACTTAAGGTTCTGTTTGTAGGTGGTGAACCACTGGTTGCGCCATTCCCCCTAAAGGTTATTTGCATATCATTTCTAACCCAGTTAGCAAATACTGTCCATGTTCCGCTTTGGCCTGCGCCAAAACTAACAGTACTTCCAATTTGCCAGACATGACCATTACCATCTCTCCACCCTGTGAATGTGTGATTTGTACGTGTCATAGAGCCGGGGCCTGGCAATTGTGTGCTTCCTGGTGTAATAACTTCCCGGTGTATAGGTGCAAAGCCCGCTGTATTGCCATTACCCACAAAGTGAACAGTTACTGTGCTGGAAATCCAGTGGGCATAAAACGCAAGTGATGACGTACCACCAAAACCAACATTTGTTCCCGGGGGAAGAACTACTGAACTGACACTACTTGTATGTCTCCATCCCCCAAATGTATACCCTCGTCTAATCATTGTTCCTGGCCCTGGAAGCGAGATTGTTCCCAGGCCTCCGCTTGGGAAGTTGACAGTTATATCAGCCGGAACAGACCCACCAGTATGCCCGTTACCACGAAAATGAGCCCTTCCCACATTACCAGTCGGAACAGGAACCCAGTGTGCATAGAAAAAATAGTGACCTGCTGACCCAGGGCCCCAATGCCAAGTGGTCCCAGCCTGAAAAATGGCGCTGCCATTTCGCCAACCACCAAAAGTATGGCCTGCCCTTGTCATGTTGCCAGGGCCTGCAAGGGTTACAGCACCGGGTAGTAAAGTCCTATGATCTGCCGGTACTGTTCCGCCTGTGTGCCCATTACCCCTATAAAAAAACCAAGCACTGCCTTGGTAAACTTCATAGTTTGGTGCAAAATCATTAATATCTTGATGAATATCGGCGGAATATCCCACATCAGGGGTAGGTGTGGGTATTGGCATTTGTGCAAAATCAGCTTCTATAAAGTGGTGCTCATCTTCAACCAAATCAGCACTTAAATCAGCACTTAAATCAGAATCTTGCATACCCAATAATTCTGAAGCCCATATTATGCCACCAGGGAGCCAATACTGATGCTCTGGGTCATCAGGATCAAAAACAATATTTGGATAGCGATACCATGGTGGCACTGGCCCATCAGCAAATAATGAGTCACCTCTTAGCGCTTCACTTTCTGGGGGATCTAATGTTGGCTCTACAATCCTTGTTGCAGATGTTGTATTGCTTATATATTCTACCATTTGGCATGGAATAGCTGCCGGGTACATAGATTCATCATACCCAGGCATATCCCACATAAAACCATAATCAGATTCATCAAGAAGCGTAACCGCACGAAAATCACGGTTGTAGCTTCTTGGTCTACGCATATCTGGGTCAATGCCAATTTCAACCTCTGATAAGAAGCTAGAATCTGCTTCTCCTTCTAGCTGCATTTCTAAATCATCATCTGTGAAAAATTGCATTTCTTCATCGGCTATTGCCCCTATTGCAGGATATGCACTCCCTATAATAAAAAGTGCAGCAATAAAGAGACATAGTACCATTGTCATTTTTCTTGTTGTGCTCCTCATTATAAACACCCTTTCATATATAATCATCTTTTATTAAATTTTAATAATGTGTTTCATATATTACTTCATCACATACCACCTTCTTTTTATTAAAACCAAAAACTTGCGTTACATTTTCTAAAAAATATTCATAACCTCCCTTCATGTGCCTAATATATTTAATAGCTTGCATATAAAAAGCCGCCGGAAGCGAGGCTTTCCAAGCGGCATAAATTTTGATTTATTTTATCCTATTTTTACGTGCGTCACTGTGATATACATCATTCAGCCTTATGCATATGCCTGCTGAAGCTTTTGCATCGCATAAATTTCGCGTATGGCAACTGTGAGTCATGAAATGACACATTTCAGGTGCAAGCGTTGCGTAAGATATTAAATGCAACTTATTATTGTAAGCGGCATTGCCTGATAGAAGGCACGATAAAATGGCTCCATGACTTGCAGATGTTATTGAAAATGATTCATGCTGGTGAATGGCTGCTTTCATTTTCTCACACTCCTAACGATTATGCCTGTTAAATACTAATGTGATGAATGTCTATGGAATTTGGTGCTGGCTTACGCCGACACCAAACAGGGGTATACCCCTGTTTCAATCTTTACCCAATATTACCATTGCGAATTATTTGTGTCAAACATAATACTCCATAATGCAATTGTTTTCGACACCGTATGCTACCAATCCTGCAATCAATTATTTGTTGCACACTACCGCAAAGCTTCATCTGTATACACCAATCGATATCACTAATCAAATCTTCAACTGACTTTCACCACGAAGTCATTATCCATATGCAAAAATATAAAAAACCCTTGCAGCAACATTGATGGGTCTGTGGTAAAACCGCTTCCTGCCATAGGGGCTCTATGCTGCCAACAGCAATAAGATCACCAGCGCTAACCATGGCATGCTATACTAAAAAAATGAAAATCACATTTATAACAGTAGGCAAAATAAAAGAAAAGTATATGAAAGCAGCCGTGGACGAGTATGCCAAGCGGCTTTCAAAATATGCAAAGCTTAATATAGTAGAAGTGGCAGACGAGCCTGCCCGGGAAAAGATAAGCAGCGCCGAAGAGCAAATTATCCTGCAGCAAGAAGGCGAGCGCATACTAAGGTGCATAAAAGAAAGCGGATATGTAATTGCCACAGCCATCGCGGGTATGCAGTTGGACAGTGTAGGCTTTGCGGAAAAAATAAGAAAGCTGGCTGTTGACGGCCATAGCCATATATATTTTGTCATCGGCGGCTCTTTGGGCTTATGCCCCCAAGTGATAAAAAGGGCTGATTTTTTAATATCTTTTTCAAAGATGACCTTCCCCCACCAGCTTATGCGGGTTATCCTGGCAGAGCAGGTTTACAGGGCTTTTCGCATAAACAGCGGGGAGCCTTATCATAAGTAAAATTTACTACTCATGCCTATCAACCAAAAACCGTTCCATTCTAATATGCGTATCATCTGCAATCCCGGCCTTTTGCATAACCGCCGCAATCTGCTGCTCTGGGGTTTCTATCCCATGCTGGTTTGGCAGCATTACGCCCCAGGCGTCGCTGCTTGAGATAATCAGCCCATAGCGGCTGACATCCAGCTGCTCTGGCCCGGAAATAAGCTCTGGATTTCCAATTACATCTACTTTGTACACAAGCTCTTGCAGCTCGTCTTCTGTTACGGGGGTGAAACGCTTGTCGGCTTGCCCGGCGGCCACGGCGTACTTTACTATTTCCGCGGCTACATGGTCTGTTGAAGGGCCAAGGGCACCTGCGGCACCCCTTAACCGGCCGTTTACATAAATGGAAACAAAAGCACCTGCCCTGGTGTTAAGCATTTCCTGAGGCAGCCCTACAGGTATGGGCAGGGTATGGCCATGGAGTACAGAGTATTCCAATGCCCGGCGGGCAAGTACGCAAAAAGCGTCCTCTGATGCCCGGGATTTAAGTACAAGCCTGCGCTGGGTATGTTCGGTTTGTTCCAGAAAATTGCGGCTTTCTTCATAGGGGCCTGGTGTAAAAGAGGCCACTGTATAGCCTTCCCCAAAGGCGTTTTCGTAGGAAAGCACTTCCGGCCTTACCTGCCTGCGGTCCATACACCCGGCAAGCATGGTAAATACAGCGTGGCCGCATTCATCTGCCCGTTCCCTCAGGCTTATGGGCACAGATAAAAGCCGGTTGAAGGCACCGGACGCGAATATATTAAGTATTTCTTTGTCATATGCCATGGCGTCTTGGATATTATGGGCTTCGTTTTGTGATTTATTATCCGGCCTTCTGGAAAGATTGCCCGACGCGATAATAACAGTACGCCGTCCAATATTTGAAGCGGCTTCAAGAAGGCATTGGCCCAGCTTGTAGTGGCACCTTCCGTCCAGCCGTGAGGGGGAAACCCGCATGG
>Ga0131853_10007739_pt1 | contig 19494 bp, 19 predicted proteins | sample TergutLab28metaG_FD_92764 | JGI IMG/M metagenome (GOLD analysis project Ga0131853, IMG submission 92764) | Labiotermes labralis P1 segment gut microbial communities from Petit-Saut dam, French Guiana - Lab288 P1 (version 2) (version 2) | ecosystem: Host-associated > Arthropoda: Insects >... | reverse complement strand
TTAGCGCAATCCGCGCATTTGGCGGTGAAGGCAGCACTCTGCCTCCGGTAGAATATCAGTTTAGTTTCGCTTTGGAGGGCGGCGCGTTTGTCGGCGGCTTTACTCCTCCTCCGTCGCCTGCTTCAATCATTACGCTTCCTACGGCGGCTCAAGTGAGCAAAAGCGGTTATTCTCTGACGGGCTGGCGCAATCAAGGCGGCACGGATTTTGCGCCCGGGCAAATGATAGCGCTTAGTTCCGCTACGACATTTACGGCGCAGTGGGCTGCTCCCATAGATCTTACGTTTGCTTTGGAGGGCGGCGCGTTTGCAGGCGGCTTTACTCCTCCTCCGTCGCAAGTTCCGGCGGGTAGCAGTATTACGCTTCCTACGGCGGAACAAGTGAGCAAAAACGGCTATGTTCTGATTGGTTGGCGCAATCAAAGCGGTCAGGATTTTACGCTCGGACAAACGGTAGCGCTTACTGCTTCCACGACATTTACGGCGCAGTGGAGCAATATTATAAGCATTAGCCGCGTTCGCGTAAATTCTTGGGAATCCGCAGGCAGCGACAGGTTTATTCCGAACAGTTTGTTTGACAACGCCCCCAATACTTTTTGGCACGCAAGATGGAGCACAGGCAGCGGACACGGAAGAGGAGAATCGCTTGTCGATATAGATTTAGGCGGCGTACATACGGTAAATCGAATTGAAGTTGACAGACGTTTGGTTTCGGGACAAGACATAAGGGCTGTGCGTATGTTTACCCATATCGGGCAAGGCGGTGAATTCCCCAACGGCGAAAGAATACCCGCCAATTTCCCCGCAAACGTCCCGCAAGCCGATATTGATTTGGATTTTGTTATGACCGGCTGGACGGAAATCGGAGATCAAGCTCGTCAAATCACAGGTCTTAATACAAGCAATACCGTGATATTGACCCTGAACGCTCCCATTACGGCGCGCTATATCCGCTTGGGTATTGAGAATGGTCCCGTAAGCGGCGACCCTGATTTTACCCAAGTTAGAGAAATCCGCGTATTCGGCGAGAGCGGCGGAGCTACTTCTATAAGAAACAGAGAAAATTCGGACAACCGCTTCGGTATTCTTCTGGAAAATGCAATAGTCTCGGATGTGGCAAGAATTTCGGTAATAACCCCCGAACCCGCAACAATAAATCTGCGAATTATGGACATTTTGGGGAATGTTGTGTTTGCGGAAACTGCCGCGTACGGGCGGGTCGCGTACGGGCGGGTTTCAAACCCGCCCCTACAAAACGATAACGCAATAGTCTGGAATTTGACCAACCAATCCGGCAGATTTGTTGCCAACGGCACGTATTTGATTATCGTAGAGGCGACAGGTTCTAACGGCAGAGTTTGGCATTACAGAGCAATTATGGGAGTGCGCCGATAGAAGATAATAAAAAAACAACCATTTTCGTAGAGACAAGGCATGCCTTGTCTCTTTTTTATTGTTTTCTGTTTTCGGCAAAACGTATTTTCTCTCAAATTTAATTCAAAAAAGGAGCAAAAATGCACATTTTGGTAATCGGCGGCGCAGGATATATCGGAAGCCACGTAGCAAGAGAATTTCTTGACAACGGCTACAATATCACGGTTTACGACAACTTTTCAAGCGGAAAAGAAGAAAACATCTTCGCCGACGAAAAACTTGTCCGAGGCGACGTTCTGGACTTCGACCTGCTCGACAAAACAATGAGCGAAGGCAAATTTGACGGCATTATTCACCTGTCGGCGTTCAAAGCGGCGGGGGAGTCCCAGATTATCCCCGAAAAATACTCGGTAAACAATATCACGGGAACAATAAACATTCTTAACGCGGCAACAAAAAACGGCATAAACAAAATCATTTTCTCATCGACAGCCGCAGTTTACGGCGAGCCGCAATATCTCCCGATAGACGAAAATCACCCGACCTGCCCCGCAAATTATTACGGCTTCACCAAATTAGAAATAGAGCGAATTTTGGAATGGTACGACAAACTCAAAGGTCTTAAATACGTCGCCTTACGATACTTTAACGCCGCAGGATACGACCCCAAAGGTCGAATTTACGGCTTAGAAACCAACCCGCAGAATTTGCTCCCCATAGTTATGGAAGTCGCGGCGGGCATTCGCGAGAAAATCACAATTTTCGGCAACGACTGGGACACAAGAGACGGCACGTGCATTCGCGACTATATCCACGTAAGCGATTTGGCGGCGGCGCATAAACAAGCGTTCGAGCATTTACTTAAAACCAACGAAAGTTTAACGGTAAATCTCGGCTCGCAAACTGGCGTATCCGTAAAAGAAATGGTAGAAACCGCGCGAAAAATCACAGGCAAAGAAATAAAAGCCGAATACGGCGACCGCCGCGACGGCGACCCCTCGGTAGTTTTGGCAACCGCGGCAAAAGCGGAGGAGATTTTGGGCTTTAAAGCGCAGTGCTCCGATATAAATTCCCTGATTTCAACGACTTGGGGGGTGTACAAGAGGAATTTTGGGATAAGTTAAAGTTTGAGGCGTTTTAGTACGCCTCTATCTTTTTTGTTTTGGGGAGCGTATAAGCGGAATATTTAAGATTTTTTATCAGTTTGGGAAATATTCAACTTTAGAATACCACGCATTAAAAATCTTAACACTGTTTCCACTAAATTGAGGAGTGAAACAATGACGTTCGCCTTCCCAGTCTTGATGCCAATATTGACAAATAATATTCCCGTTTACTGTGAAATGAAACGTATGTTGTTCATCAATAAATCCGTCGTTTAAAATAAAAATTCTTTTTCCATTTCCGTTTTTTGCGAAAAGAACATACTCGCTACCATTTTCCCAAATATGCTTCCAAATACCCTCTATTGCAGAATTTATATCGTTTTGTTCTCCACCACCGCTTCCGCCGCCTGAGCAACCGAACAAAAACAATCCTGCCAATACTAAAATTCCCAATAACCGTTTTGTCATAATGCGTTCCTCCTTTACAGTCCTTTTTTTCTTAATCTGTCCGCTATCATTTTATAGATTTTCATTTTATCTCTCTTGCCTATTCCCCAGATTTCAACTATTTCTACGTTTCTGTTAGGTAAAACGCGGTAAACTATTCGCACTGATTTCTTCGCCACATAAATTTTGTAAAAACCTGTAAGATTTGCATTGTCTTTGTTGCCGAGCGGCAGTCCAAGCATAGGGTTTTCGGCAAGATTGTCAATTTTTTTATTTACCATCTTTTTTATTGAACCGTCTAAACCGTTATAATCTTCTTGCGCTTCGGGAATAAAAAATATTTGGCAACTCATATATTTTCACGCACCTTTTCCCAAGGAATATTTTTTGACGGGTCGTAATTCTCCATTCTGCTTTGAAGCATATCGTTTATTTCCATAAGTTCGAATGCTTCTTCTATCTTTTTCAAGTATTCGTATTCTTTATAGGAAAGCAAAACCGCTTCCATAACATTGTTTTCAATCACATAAACCGCGTTTCCGCTATAACGAACACTTTTTATGGTGCTCGGCAGTTTTTTCTGCAAAAGCGACATCGGCAACATCTGTTTTGTTTCAACCAGCATAAATACTCCTTAATTTACGTAATGTAAAAATAATTTATTGTCGCGGTGGCGTGGGGGAAAATTTGTTTTTTGTTGATTATTTGTTTTGGCAAATATTATTTTTCTAAGAAAAAGAGGAGGTAAATTATGACTGTTTCAGCGAAATTATTGTCGGAAATTGAATTGTTGCCGCGAGAATATGAGCAGGAAGTTCTCAACTATGTGTCTTTTTTGAGGACAAAACCTCGGTTGGCGAAAAATGTTTTTGTCAATAAGGAAAGTATTTCAATAGAAGACGCCTACGGAATTTTAAAAGGAACGGGTATTGACTCAAATTTTGTAAGGGACGAGGAGGATAGGTATTGAATGTTATAGATACTTGCCTTTGGATTGAATATTTTCTTGGAAAAGACATAGATGTTTCAATTAGTAATGCGATTAGAGATACAAGCAATTTACTTGTTCCGACAATTTGCATTTACGAAGTATATAGAAAAGCATTGCCTGAAAAAGGCGGAGCGTTTGCTGATGTTCTTGTTGAAATTATGGAAAAAGGAAACGTTGTCGATATAAATAGCGACTTGGCAGTACTTGCCGCAAAAATTTCCAAGCAATACAAACTACCTATGGCAGACAGCATAATTTACGCAACCGCTCAAATGAATAACGCAACTGTTTGGACGCAAGACAAACATTTTCAAAATCTGGAAGCCGTTAATTATTTTCCGAAAAAATAATTTATTTTTACAGCATAAAACAGGAGAAAAAATGATACGGAACGAAACAAATCGCGTGGAACTCAAGGAAAAATTAACTGACGACTTTGAAAAAACGGCGGTTGCGTTTCTAAACTCCGACGGCGGGGATATTTATATAGGAATCAACAAAGACGGCATTATTGCAGGCGTGCCGAATCCCGACGCGGTTCAACTCAAAATTGCCGACCGCCTTAAAGACAACATTCGTCCCAGCGTTATGGGCTTGTTTGACATATCGACGGAAATACACGACAATAAAACCGTGGTTGTAGTAAATCTTGCAAGCGGCTCGGAAAAGCCGTATTGTATAAAACAAAAAGGATACTGCGATTCGGGGTGTTTTATTCGTATCGGAAGTTCGTCTCAACCTATGCAACATACAATGATTGATAAATTATTAAGAAAACGACACCATCCTTCGATTGCCAATATGCCGTCTCGCCGTCAAGATTTGGAGTTTAAGCAACTAAAGCTTTACTACGGCTTAAAAGACAAGCCTTTGAACGACAATTTTGCAACAACTTTGGATTTTCTTACGCAGGACGGCAAATACAATATAGTTGCATTTTTGTTTGCCGACAATAACAATATTTCTGTTCGGATGGGTAAGTATTTCGGCAAAGATAAACTTGATTTGATAGGGCGGGAAGATTACAAGGATTGCTGTCTTATTACGGCTATGCAGAGAATTATAGACAGAATCGATGTGGAAAACATAACTCAATCCCGCAAGCGCCCAATGCAAACACGGCTTGACAAAAATCTTGTGGATAAAAAAATTCTTCACGAAGTCATAATAAATGCGTTTGCTCACAACGACTATTCTCGTCTTGATACGCCCATATTTCAAATTTATTCCGACAGAATTGAGATTACGTCTTTCGGCGGATTGGTGGACGGCTTAACATTGGAAAAATTTTACGGCGGCACGTCTATGCCCAGAAATCGCGAGATTATGAGAGTTCTTAAAGACCTTGAATTTGTGGAACAACTCGGAAGCGGTATTCCAAAAATTGTTAATAAATATGGAAAAAACGTAATTTCGGTAAGCGAAAAAGTAATAGAGGCAACTTTGATGTTTGATTGCGATATGGATGAAGCCGAAAACTACCCTGAAAACTTGAAAAACTATCCTGAAAACTCAGAAAACTATCCTGAAAACTCAGAAAACTATCCTGAAAACCCAGAAAACTATCCTGAAAACTCAGAAAACTATCCTGAAAACCCAGAAAACTATCCTGAAAACTCAGAAAACTATCCTGAAAACTTGGAAACTACCCTGAAAGCAAGCGAAAAAATACTTGCAGTAGTAAGCGAAAACCCTAAAATCAGCATACCTGAGATAGCGGAATTATTAGGGCTCTCCGTAGGTGGAATTAAATACCAAGTCAAGCGATTGAAAGACAAAGGAGTAATGCACCGTATCGGTCCCGACAAAGGCGGAAGTTGGGAAATCACACAATCTTAAAATTCTCCAATTTCACAAAAAAACAGCAAAATTTCCAAATTCATTGACTATTGCAAAAGGCAATTATTATTTTATTCGTGCAAATTAAGGGGAAAAAGTGCAAATCGCGGGAGTTGTGCCCGTTTTACCGTTATAAGGAAGGTGTTTTATCAAAGCAAGAATTATTTCTATCGGGACTGCTGTTCCGCAGACGATAAAGAACAACGACCACTTTGCGAAGTATTTGGATACTTCCGACGAGTGGATTACTCAGCGCACGGGAATAAAAGAGCGCAGGGTTTGGGATAACGCCCCAGCGGACGCGGCGAGCGAACTCGGATTTTTGGCGGCGACAAAGGCAATCGAGCGAGCGCAAATCTCCGCCGAAAGCATAGATACCGTTATTTGCGCGACGTTTACCCCCGACAATTTTTTTCCATCGACTGCGGCGCTCATTGCGGGCAAGCTCGGAATTAAAGGGGCTTTCGCGTTTGATTTGTCCGCGGCTTGCGCGGGCTTCACTTTTGGACTGTCGGTTGCGGACTCGCTTATTCGGAGTGGTCAGAGCAAACGGGTTTTAATGGTTGGAAGCGAAGTCATCTCCCGAACGCTTGACTGGGAAGACAGAGGCACTTGCATACTTTTCGGCGACGGAGCGGGCGCGGTTATCGTTGAGGCGAGCGAGGGTGAAAAGGGAATACTTTCCTGCGTAAATTACACAGACCCAAGCGGCGCGGAGCATTTGGCGCTTCCGAGTTTCGGCGAAAAGCGCTTTTTGAATATGGAAGGAACAAAAATTTACAAATACGCGTGCAAACTTATGCCCGAAATGGTAGAGCAAGCGCTCGCAAAAGTCGGTATGAGCGTGGCTGACATAAATCTGCTTATCCCTCACCAAGCAAACATTCGCATTATTGAAAGCGTTGGCGAGCGGCTCGGTTTGTCGGCGGACAAAGTAATGATAAACTTGCAAAAATACGGAAATACGTCTTCGGCGACCATTCCTTTGGCTATGGAAGAGGCGTGGGACGGCGGTCGAATAAAAGACGGCGATATTGTGGCTTTAACGTCGCTCGGCGGCGGAATTACCGCGGGCGGAATAATAATAAGATTTTAAAGGAAGGTTTGATTATGAAAGTAGCATTTTTATTTCCCGGACAAGGCTCTCAGGCGGTCGGAATGGGGAAAGACCTCTTTGACAATAACGACTTTGCAAAAAAACGTTTTGAAGAGGCAAACGATATTTTAGAACGCGATTTAACAAAGATAATTTTTGAAGGTCCCGAAGATATTCTCAAGCAAACCCAAAATACGCAACCCGCGCTCTTTTTGGTGGAAAGCATAATTTGCGACTTGCTTAAGCAAAACGGGCTTTTTCCGACATATACGATGGGGCATTCTTTAGGAGAATATTCCGCGCTTTACGCAAGCGAAGTTTTTGATTTTGCGACGGGTATCGACTTAGTCGCAAAACGCGGCGAACTTATGGCTGCGGCTGGCGAGAAATCCAAGGGCGCAATGGCGGCGATTTTAGGTATGGAAAAGGATAAAATTATACAAATTTTGCTTGAAGTAAAAGGCGGAGTAGTAGTATCGGCAAACGAGAACTCTCCCGAACAACTTGTTATTTCGGGCGATTTGGCGGCGGTCGAAAGCGCTTGCGAAATGCTTAAGGCGGGCGGCGCAAAGAGGGCGCTTATGCTTCCTGTTAGCGGCGCGTTTCATTCTCCGCTTATGAAACCTGCGGCGGACGAGTTTTCGGCGTATTTGCAAGACAAAAAATTCGCCGACGCGAAATATCCGCTTATCACAAACGTGCGAGCGCTTGCCGAAACGAGCGGCGAAACATTGAAATCGCTTTTGGTGGAGCAGTTGCTTTCGCCCGTGCGTTGGGTGGACTGTCAAAAAGAACTTTTTGCATTAGAAATCGGCAACGCAATAGAAGTGGGACCCGGCAACGTGCTTAAAGGGCTTGCGAAAAAAACCGTAGAAGAAATGAACATTGTAAATTGCGCAAACTGGGAAAGCATAATCTCGGTTGTAGGGCAATACAAATAAATAAAGGGGAAAAGATGATTTGTTTGAAAGGAAAAGCCGCGCTGATTACCGGCTCGGCAAGAGGTATCGGAAAAGAAATCGCCGCAAAATTCGCAAAAGCGGGCGCTGATGTTTGCGTAAGCGACATTGATTTGGCGACAGCGCAGGCGACCGCCGAAGAAATTGCAAAAGAATACGGCGTAAAAACAATTGCGATTGCCGCAAACGTTGCAAGCGAAGAAGAAGTAAACGAATTGGTGAAGAAATTCATAGAAGAGTTCGGGAAAATCGATATTCTTGTAAATAACGCCGGCATAACCAAAGACGGTCTTGTGATAGATATGAAAGAAAGCGACTGGGACGCGGTTTTGGACATAAACCTTAAAAGCGCATTCCTCTGCACCAAGGCGGCAACCCGCCCGATGCTTAAAGCAAGAAGCGGAAGAATTATAAATATCGCCTCAATTTCGGGGCAAATCGGGCTTCCGGGGCAGGCAAACTATTCGGCTTCCAAAGCGGGAATGATAGGTCTTACAAAAGCGGTGGCAAAGGAAGTTGCAAAGCGCGGTATAACCGTAAACGCGATTGCACCCGGTTTTATTCGCACGGCAATGACCGACAAACTTTCGCCCGAAGTGGTAAAAGGATACGAGGACGCAATTCCGATGAAAGTTTTGGGATTGCCCGAAGATATTGCTAACTCGTCGCTGTTTTTGGCGAGCGATTTGGCAAGTTATATCACAGGTCAGGTAATCGCCGTAAACGGCGGATTGGCAATGTAAAGAGTTTTGACAATAGAAGAAAACAGAGTTTAATTTAATTTTTTTTTAACAAAGGAGTGTTCATTATGAGTGCAAATCTTGCGAAAGTTCAAGAAATTGTAGCGAAACAGTTGGGTAAAAGCGCGGCGGAAATCACGCTTGAAAAGAAATTTGTTGATGATTTGGGCGCGGATTCTCTCGATTTGAGCGAATTGGTAATGTCTTTTGAAGAGGCATTCGGCGTTGACGAAATCACCGACGAAGACGCGCAAAAATTCGTAACAGTTGCAGACGTAGTAAAATACGCAGACTCACTGTAATTTTTCAGGGGATTTTAGACGATTATGTAAGGGCGAAATTTTTTTTCGCCCTGTTTTTTTATTGTATTTTTGCAAAAAACCGCCAAATCATTGTCCCGACTAAAAACAAATAGTATTTTCTCCTCGGCTCTTTGACTAAAAAATGGATTTTTTCATTTTCTTCCTTATGAATATCTCCAATGTTCTATTGCACGAGAAAATGAGAGAGAGCGTGTCTGTTTTGGCACACTCTTTTCTCGTTGGGTTTCGGTGTAATAGGTTTTGGAGATAACCTCATAAGGCGAAATTGATTGAGAAATGGAGTGTGTCTTGATTTTTTTTCTGAAAACACTCTATTTATAAAGTTGTAAGTAATTGTTATTAAAACTAAAAAAAGGGGTGTTTTATGAGTTTCAAAAGAAAAATTATTTTGGCGGTTATGATTGCCGCAAGCATAATATGGGCTAACAGAGTAAGTCCGCAAACTGCTGAAAATTTAGCAATCAACTTTGTAGAAACCGAGCTTGGAGAACAAGCGAGAGAAAATATTCGCCTGCGACATACTGCAAGGCGAACGACAGAGCGACGGCTCGACGGGCGTTTTCCGCGCTCGCAAGATAGCGCGCAAGACGACGAAGAAATAACATTGCTTTACGTGTTCAATATAAACGAAGCCACAGACGGCGGTTTTGTAATAATTTCGGGCGACGACGCGGCAAGACCGATTTTAGGATTTTCACAAAACGGAAATTTTGACGAAAATAATTTGCCGCCCAATTTTAGATTTTGGCTGGACTTTCTGAAATCAGAGATTGCTTTCGCGCAAGAAAACGACATTGAACAAAGCGAAGAAATTCGCGAAGAATGGGATAGTTTTCTGCAGGGAAGCACACAACCGATTTTTTCAAATACCGTTTTGCCGCTAATCCGACAAAAATGGGATCAACGCGCACCTTTTAACGACTCAACGCCTTTGGATGGCTCTCAGCGTTCGATTACGGGATGCGTGGCGACGGCAATGGCGCAAATTATGGCGTTTCACCAACATCCTGCGCGCGGAACGGGGCAAAGTCAGGCATACAGAACAAGAACGCGAGGAATAAATGTGCCCGCCGTAAATTTTAATGTTGCTTACAGATGGAACGATATGCGCGATGTTTACACAAACCAGTTCGGACAAATAGCGGCGGGTATTACGGCTACGCAAAGAAGCGCTGTCGCACAACTTATGCGCCACGCGGGAGTAAGCGTGCAAATGGATTTCAGCGCCGCGGAAAGCGGTGCTTTTTCCGGCGATGTCCCGCTTGCGTTAGTTAATCATTTTGGCTATGACAGAGGTATTCAACGCCGTCGGCGAGAGCATTTTGACAATATATCTTGGGAAGCGATGTTGCGCGAACAAATAATGCTCGGCTTGCCTGTCTATTACGACGGAAGCGACTCTGCAGGCAACAGCGGACACGCGTTTATTCTGGACGGATTTAACAATAACGGGCAATTCCACTTTAACTGGGGTTGGGGTGGCAGCCACGACGGTTGGTTTGTGAGCACCGCGCTAAATCCGGGAACGGGCGGAGCGGGCGCGGGGGCGGGAAACTTCAGTTTTAATCAAGGCGTAATAATCAATATAATGCCCGACGATGGCGGAACGAGCAACTACGAATTTGCCGTATCGGGGCTCAGCGTAAACAAAACGTCCGTTTCTCATTATGAGCAATTTTTGGTTTCCGTCGAAGAATTGCTGGCAATGTCTGCTTTGGACACCTTTACCGGCGGACAGATGAACGTGGCATTAACGAACGAGCAAGATGAAATTGTGGCAGTTATCGGAAGTAATATGATTATGGACGGACAAACTTTTTCTTTGAACATTGCTTTTCCTATGGCATACGGTCATTTTTTCTCTAATTTTTCAATATCCGCTAATGTTCCATCGTTTGTTTCGGCGGGACAATATCGCCTGCGTTTGGTTATTCGTCCGACAGTCGGCGAATGGCAAATTGTAAATTTGGGAAATCCGAGTTTCATAAACTTTGAAGTATCGGCAAACGACGGCGGAGATGGCGGCTATGAATTTGAATTATCGGGATTTCGCACAAACAAAACATCTGTTTATCCCAACGAGCAATTTACCGTATCAATCGATACTATGCGTTTGATTTCTATGTGGCACGAATTTCCGGGCGGACATTGGAACGCGGCGATAATTAACGAACACGATGAAATAATAACCACGCTCGGACAAAATCGAGGCATAAACAGAGTAGAATACAGATGGTTTTTCCGCGAATTGTCTATAAATTGCGTTGTTCCCTCGACAGTTCCCGCAGGAAATTATGAATTGGCAATTATAACACGTCCCACCAACGGCGACTGGCGAATTGTGAGATTTGGCAATCCGAGTTTCATAGCCTTTGAAGTTCTGGGGGAAAATACGTCTATAAGAAACAATCGTCTCCACGACAGCAGATACGGTATTCTTTTGGAAAGCGCAATCGTTTCGGATTTGGCAAGAATTTCGGTGATTATTCCCGAACCTGCGCAGATAAACCTGCGAATTATGGATAATTTGGGCAACGTCGTATTTTCGGCGGATGGTGTAGGGGCGGGGGTTGCCCGCCCTGAAAACAGAACGAACGGCGATTTGGGCGGGCAGACCCCGCCCCTACACAACGCTATCGTTTGGAATTTAACCAACCTCGCAGGACGTTTCGTAGCCAACGGTACGTATTTGATAATAGTCGAAGCAACAGGTATCAGCGGCAGAAGATTTACCTATTCGTCGAGGATCGGCGTAAATCGGTAGAATTAACGCTTAAGGGCAAACGGTCGGCGAAGATAGTCGAACTGTTTGCCTTTATTTTCGGAGGCGGGTATAAAATTATCCGCCTTTTTTGTTTTGGCAGAATATATTTTCTCCTCAAAATAAAACGGAGGTTGATATGGGTTTCAAAAAAATCTTGATTTTGACGGTAATGTTTGCAGTAAACACAATATTCTCAGCGAGCGACGGCGACATCGTTTGGCAGAACAATTTCGGCGGGAACTACCGCGATTATTACAACGCCGCTATTGCAATAACCGACGGAATTGTTGCGGTAGGAGTAGCGCGGATGGGCTCGTTCGGCAGCGGCGACTGGGAGGGCTTTGCGGGAAGAGGCGGCGCAGACGCAATCATTGTCAGATACAACAACGCAGGACAAGTAATTTGGCGAAGAAATTTCGGCGGAAGCGGCAATGATGAATTTTACAGCGTTGTCGCAGTTGCAGACGGAATTGTTGCCGCAGGATACTCTGCGGTATCGTCTTTTGGAAACGGCGATTGGGAAGACGTCGAGGCAAAAGGCAACAGCCAGTTCTTTCCCGATCCGATTATTGTAAAATTTGACTATGACGGAGAAATCGTCTGGAAAAGAAATTTCATCGGGGCGGGATTTTACTCAATCATCGCCGTCGCCGACGGAATTGTTGTAGCCGCAGGCAGTGCCGTTATAAAACTCGATAACGACGGAGAAATTATTTGGCAAGAGCATTACAACATTTTTGTGCAGCCAAGTTTTTCTTCCGTAATCGCAGTTTCCGACGGCATTATTGCGGCAGGGGCTAACGTGGCGTTGCGGTGGGCTTTACAAGATACACAAAGAGAGCCGAGGCATTTGCCGTATGAGGCGCTTATTGTAAAATTCAGCAATGACGGCGAAATCCTTTGGCACAGAAATTTCGGGAAAATCGAGCAATGTTTCTTTAACTCGGTAGTTGCAGTTTCCGACGGCATAGTCGCCGTAGGGGTTGATATTTCCATAGGGGGCGAAGGCGCCGCAATAATAGTAAAATACAATAATGACGGCGATATTGTTTGGAACAGAAATTTCGGAGGAAGACACACCACATTTGAATCTGTTGCCGCGGTCGCCGACGGTGTTATTGTTGTAGGGTACGCCGCGGAATTGGCATTTAACATAAGCAACGATTGGTCGGGAGTTGTGGGCAAAGGCGACCTCGACGCAATTATTGTAAAATTTGACAACGACGGCAATGTCGTTTGGAAAAACAATTTCGGCGGAAAGGGGCACGATAGATATAATTATATCACGGCGGTAGCCGACGGCGTTATTGCCGTAGGAACTTCGACGGTAAACTCTTTTGGCAACGGCGATTGGACGGGCTTTGCGGCAAAGGGAAACCAAGACGTATTTGAAGACGCAATTATTGTAAAATACCGCTTTGAAAACGGCGGTGCGAATTCTATCAGAAACCCCGACAATAGAAACATCCAAACCTCCCGCCACGGAATTTTGCTGGAAAACGCCATTGTTTCGGATTTCGCGAAAATTTCGGTGATTACCCCCGAACAGGCAACGGCAAATCTGCGAATTTTGGACAATTTGGGCAATGTTGTGTTTTCGGCGGATGGTGTAGGGGCGGGGTTCGCCCGCCCTGAAAACAGAACGAACGGCGATTTGGGCGGGCAGACCCCGCCCCTACACAACGCCATCATCTGGAATTTAACCAACAACAACGGACGTTTCGTCGCCAACGGAGCCTATCTGATTATAGTCGAAGCAACAGGTATCAGCGGCAGAAGATTTACCTATTCCGCAAGAATTGGGGTAAACAGGTAATATTACCTCGACATCTCCGAAAGAAATCGCCTAATTTCGGCGATATGCTCGCCCAAATCCTCGCCTCGCAAAAATGGGTCGTTGTTATACGACTGCAAAATAGAATTCGCCAAATTGTCCAAAGCTCCCGAACTGTTGGCAAGGCGCTCAATATCCAGAGCTATGTTGCGAATGTTTTGTTCTCGGCTGTATTCGCCGCCTCGCAGAAAAATCTCTTCCGCTCGCTCCAAAAGTCCGTTTTCAAACTTTGGGAAATTGTTCGGAATTGCAAAACCGTCAAGGAAAGTTTGCCCGAATGTTTGGTCTAAATCGTATGGGATTATCCGAAATTTGTTGTCGCTTTTGCAGTTGTAAATGTAAAGATTTTTTATAATTCCGTCGTGATTGTTTATCGCCGAGCTTGTTAAAGAATACATAGCGGCGTTTTCTATGTCCAAAACAGCCTTTATCTTAGTCTCGTTTCCTTCGTCGAGCGCGGAAATCAGAATGTTTAAATCGCTGAAATTTATTGAACTTTCGGGAATTCGTCTGTCGAAACTCATTGCCGAATTTAGTCCGCCTCCGAACGTAAATCTTCCTCCGCTTCTTATTTCGTAGAGCGAATTTACCTCTATGTTTCGCCGCCGGAAAAACCGTTCGTCTATGTGCTCGCGGGAAAGATAAAGTCCTACAAAAACATTGTTTACGCTTAAGGCGACAAACTCCATTTTGGGGACGATAAAACCGTTTGCTTCAAAAATCATATTGGCGAAAATCTGCCTCAAATAGCTTCTGTCGATGTTGGAGGCGACAAAATGCCGCCGCTCGTCGTTGTCGTTGGTTATCACGTGAAAAGACGGTTTGGGGAAATATCGCGAAGAATGTCCGCGCCGCCGCATTCTGCCTGTCTGTTTTACGCCGTTTTGCGTTATGTTTATTGCGGCAAACTCGTTTACAAGCGCGTCTTTCATAAGAGCGTTAAAGTCGCTTTCGCGCATTTCTATGGCAACGTGCGGCAAGCCGAATAAAGTCGCGGGGCTTGTCTGATTACTAAGTTCCGAGCAGGAAAAAAGCAAAAATATCCCTGCGGCGAACAATAAAAATTTTAGTGTTTTCATTTTGCCCGCGCCTCTTACCAATGAACAAAAATCTCGGATATTACGCGTTGCCTTATTATTTGCGGGCGGCTCGACTCCTGATTGTTCGCCGTCATAATTAAATCCAGATTTGTGCGCCATTGTACGCGGTCGCGCCTGTCAAAACTCAGGTTTACTCCCTGCCGCGCCTGCCAATACGCGTTTTTAACGGCAAATTCGTCGTTGAAAAACGCAAATTCGTAAACGGGAGTTATTTTTCGCAGGTGATTTCTGTCGATACTTATCGGAAAACTTTGCTGAAAACGCAGTCCCCAAAAGCCGATATTTTCGTTTTCGTTGAACTCCAAAAACGCGTCGGGAGTCAAAGAATGCACTAAATATCCGTATCTTTCGGGATTTCTGCCCCAAATCGCCTCCACTTCAAAATTATTGACGTCGCCGCTGAATTCCATCCCGACATTACCGTAAAACGCGCTTTGCCTGTTGTGCGAGCCGTCTTTGTCCTCGTAATTATTGTACATTGCGGCGACCATAAACCTTTTTCTTTCGAGTTGCCTTGTGAGTAAGGTCAAATTGCCGAAAATTCTGTTTGAGCCGTCGCCCGAAAATCCGCCGATAAGCGTGTATGACGGGAAATTATAGCGGTATTGGATGGTAAAATCGCGGTCGAGCAGAAAAAAATCGCTCAAAATGTTGTTAAGCATAGATTTTTTTATGAATAATCGGTCGGTGCCGCTCTTAATTTCTTCCCACGAAAACATTTTTTTCATAAATCCCAAACGGGCGTTGGAGTTGTCGAAATCGTAGCGGATAAACAGTTTTTGCAAGTTTACGTCGGTAAAACGCCAATCGTATTCCAAGTCGAATTCCAAACGGACGTTGTCGGCGGGAAAAACCACCAACTCGGTTTCGACCGTGGCTATTCGGTTGAGGCGACTGTCGTTTATTTCTCTGTCGCCAAGCCCGCCGATTGCCCGAAAATCTATGCCGACATTCGCTTTTCCGCCAAATCTTACTCGGTCTTCTCTGCTTCTTCGCCTGCTTTGCTCTTGGTCTTGCGCAACAACCATCGAAAAAAACAAAAGCGCGATTATTAAAATTTTTTGTTTCATAATTCTCGAAAATAATAAATACTGCGGTTCAAAAGCGAATATTTCTGTAAAATTTCGATTATTGATTTCGCGCAATAATTATTTTACCTCGGAAATAAACGGAAAAATGTCTTTGTTGCGGGAGATTTTGCTATTAAAAAATCGCTTGAAACCGAATTGCGGAATTTTGAAAATTCTACTCTTGAAAATTGCAGAAATTTTGCATTTCAAAACCGTTTCGACATAAAATTTATACTGAAAAGCGCCGCCGCCATTGATTTTTTGAGAGCTATTTCGCAAAATTATTCGGTTTTGGAAATCGCCGAGCAAAAAATCCAAGACTACAACACGCTTTATTTCGACACTCCCGACCTGCGTTGCTTTAATATGCACAAAAACGGCTGGGGAAACCGCTATAAATTTCGCACTCGCCAATATTTGAGCAACCAAAAAATTTACAACGAAATCAAGAAAAAACTAAACAACGGCAAAACGCTTAAATTTCGCAAAATCCGCGAAGATTTTTCAGAAAACTTTGACGAGGAATTTGAAAACTTAGCAAAAATAAACGGTTTTTCCTGCGAAAATTTGTCGCCGTCGCTCGCGGTAGAATTCAGCAGAATTACTCTTTTAAACAAAAATTTCCCCGAAAGATTAACGCTCGATTTCGGGCTTAAATACGGGTTTTCAGACAAAAAAATCACTTTTCCCGATACGGTAATAGTCGAAATAAAGCGCGAAAGAAACTCTTCCAGAACTTTTTCTCAAAATTATTTGCGCTCAAAAAACATAGAGCCAAGCGGATTTTCAAAATACTGCGTCGGAATTTGCCTTACGAAAGAAGACGTTAAGAAAAATTTGTTTTTGCCGAAAATCCGAAAATTACTCATAGAAAACGAAAGAAAGGAAGATATATGACGTTTGCTTTTACTCCGCAAGATATGGAGTTTTTGTTGAATTTTGCTTTTAGATTTGCCGTGAATTTGGTTTTTGCCTACATTTTGATTTGCATAATTTACGCCAAAGAGCACCGAATAAAAGAATATTCGTTCAACTTTTTCATATCGAATATTTTGATTTTTGTGCTGACTTCTCTTATGGTTAGCGTAAGAATACGAACAGGTTTTGCATTGGGACTTTTCGCGATTTTGTCGATTTTGCGCTTTAGAACAGAGCAAATTCAGGTGCGCGAAATGACTTTTTTGTTTTCGGCGATAATTTTGGGCGTAATAAATTCGCTTGCCACTGCGGATTTGCCGATTTTAACGCTTTTGATTGCCAACGTTTTGGTTTGTACGGGAATTTATCTTTGCGAAAAAGCGTTTATTCGCGGAAACACAGCAATAACAATGATAGTTTACGACAACACCGCTCTTTTGGCAAACGAGAAAAAAGCAGAACTTTACGCCGACCTAAAATCCCGCTTCGGCTACGAAGTTATCAAAGTCGTGATAGAAAAAGTCAATTTCCTAACCGATTCCGCCGAGCTGAGGGTGATTTATAGGAAGAGGTAGGAATTTAGTTGTGTGATATGGCAATGTATTGTGTAAGGGCGGGTTTCAAACCCGCCCTTACATTATGGAATCACCGATTTGGGCGTATGCAATACGCCCCTACAATCTCTCCCAACCCAACGCCGCCGCGCCTAAAACTGCCGCATTTGCTTCGGGAAGTTTTGACTTCTCCACTTCAAATGTGTCGCGCATTGCTTCCAAGCACATTTCGCGAGCGTATATGGTTGCGGGTTTAATTAAAATATCGCCTGCGTTTGCCAAGCCGCCGAACAAAAATATTTTTTGCGGGCTCGAAAAAGCGATGGTGTTGGCAATCATTTTTCCCAGATATTTTGCTGTGGTGTCGAATGCTTCAAGCGCAACTTTGTCGCCTTTTGCCGCCGCTTCCGAAATGTGTTTTGATGTTAATTCGTCGTAAGAATATTGTCTCAAAATCGACTGTTCGTCCATATCCATAATAGCAAGCAGTTCAAAGGCAGTTCTGCAAATTCCCGTCGCCGAAACGTATGGCTCCGCGCAACCCAATTGTCCGCAACCGCATTTGCGCCCGTTCGGCACCAATCCGATGTGTCCGAGTTCGCCCGCAAATCCCGAATATCCGTAAAGCACTTTTCCGTTTATGTAAATTCCGCTGCCGAGCCCCGTTCCCAAAGTCAATACTACAAAATCGTCGATATCTTTTGCACCGCCGAAGAGTTTTTCGCCGATAGCCGCCGCGTTTGCGTCGTTTGTGACTGCGCATTCCACGCCTAAACTTTCCTTGAATTTTTCACCGAGCGGAACAATTCCTTTCCACGCAAGGTTTACGGCGTGTTCAATAGTTCCTTTGTAAAAATTTGCGTCGGGCGCGCCTATTCCCACGCCGACAAGATTTGCACCCGATTTTTGCACCAATTCCTTAATTAAATTTGTGCTCGTCTTTACAAATTCGCCGAAATCGGGATAATCCGCCGTTTTAAGCGCCCCCTCGGCGATAATCTTCCCACTCTTTTCGACAAGCCCGATAACGATATTCGTCCCGCCGATGTCCATTCCTGCTACTACGTTTGTCATTTTTTACGCTCCTTTATTTTTTAAGATTTCAAATTTCTTCAACAATTTCCCCACCGACGCCACTCCAAGCCCTACCACTGTCCAGTAATCGCCGTTGATTTTTTCAACGAAATATTTGCCGTCTTCTTGAATGCCATAACTGCCCGCTTTGTCGGCGTAATTGGCGCGGTCGAGGTAGTTTTCGAGTTCTTCATCGTCGATTTCTCTGAAAAAAACCTCGGTTTTGTCTAAAATTACCTCGTTAAAATTGCGGTTTTTGCAGACCAAATTTATTGCGGTATAAACGAAATGGCTTCTTCCCGAAAGCATTTTCAGCATTTTTTTTGCGTCTTCGCGGTCTTTGGGTTTTCCTAATATTTTGCCGTCGATTACAACTATTGTGTCTGCAGAAAGAACGGGATTGTCGGGGTATTTTTCGCTTATCGGGCGCGCTTTTTCTTGAGCGAGCGCAATTATTTCGCTTTCAACGTCGCCGCCCGTAAAAAACCTGTGTTCATCGCCGATGTCGGCGGCTTCTACCGTGAAATCTATGCCGAAATCCGCGATAATTTCTCGACGGCGCGGGGATTTTGAGGCAAGGGTTAGACTTGCGTTGCTTTTGGTGCTGTTTGAATACAATTCTATTGAATTTGACATTCTTTGCTCTCCTTTTCAGGTGAAAATATTATTTGCCGTAAAGAAAAAGGGCGAGAAAAAAGTTTCTCGCCCTTGTAAAATTCGATAAAATACGAATTTCCTACCTATTTACCCCAATTCGAGCCGAATAGGTAAATCTTCGACCGCTGATACCTGTTGCTTCGACAATTATTAAATACGCACCATTGGCAACATATCTGCCTGAGGGGTTGGTTAAATCCCAGACGATGGCGTTTTGTAGGGGCGGGGTCTGCCCGCCCAAATCGCCGTTCGTTCTGTTTTCAGGGCGGGCAAACCCCGCCCCTCCGTTATCTGTCGTGAACACAACATTCCCCAACACATCCAAAATTCGCAAATTCACCGTTGCCTGTTCGGGGGTGATTACGTTGATTTTCGCCACGTCGGACACGGGGTTTTCGGCGACAATTATGCCGTATCTGACGTCGGTGGGCTGGCGGCGGCGAATTGAGGTCGCTTGATTGCCTATGTGAAAATTATCCAAGTCGATTTGCGTGTTATCCAAACCTTTGATGTCGTCCATCCTCTCTATACGATTGCCTTCGACTTTCAATTCTTTAAGCGCTGTGTTATTTGACAAGTCAAGTTCGCTTATCAAATTGCCGCTGACATCAAGATGTATCAAATTAACATTACTCGACAAATCGAGTTC
>Ga0131853_10007738_pt1 | contig 19495 bp, 12 predicted proteins | sample TergutLab28metaG_FD_92764 | JGI IMG/M metagenome (GOLD analysis project Ga0131853, IMG submission 92764) | Labiotermes labralis P1 segment gut microbial communities from Petit-Saut dam, French Guiana - Lab288 P1 (version 2) (version 2) | ecosystem: Host-associated > Arthropoda: Insects >... | reverse complement strand
GTTTCTCATTCATGATATTCCTAGATGACCTTATTCATTAGGCATGTTGAATTGTCTGTACCATAGTCCAGTAAATTTCAGTAAGGGGAGTATGGAAAGTTTCTTCACCTGTGCACATTTTTGCCCGACATATGGAGAAGTCACTCTGCAATGTCACAATATCACATTTATGAATGGGTCTGATGATGGTGAATTGAGGGGGCAGAGTCATGAAATTTGATATGCATACCATTTACTTTGCATAATTTTTATATCCTATTTACTGACATCCTTTATTAATATGTGTCCTGTGTACTGACTGCATTTTGATGTGGGCTGTTGCATTATCTTCCTAGCTAACACATCTAGCCATTTGTAGGTGGTTGTATTCATTGCATTTCCTGTGTCCATAGTGTGGACTGTTGCACTTACTTGGTTTCCCTTGTTGCACTCACAGGCTACTTGTTGACATGTGTTTCATTTCTTTCACTGTAGCTTGCTCACTTGGGGGTTTTCCTGTCGTGGATATAAGTACAGCAACCAATAAGTGAATATGTCAATTTTACAGGAGTGTGTTACAAAGAGGGAAATAAATGGAACAGAAATGCATATCAAATGTGCAACAGGGGAAAAACAGTGCAGAATGTGGAAACATGTGCATATAATACAGGATACTATGAATGGCTATGTGTTAGGATGACGCTGAGGATAATGCAATAGTTGGCATCGAAACGTGTCAGTATGTGTAGGTGGTTTTATAAGTACAAGAAAATACTAAAGGTGGTACAGTAGTCAGTTTTGTTACTGATTGATGCTTTGAGACACATCATATTAGTACCAATGATCTGCGTGAGGGATCGTGATTATCGTCCTAGGCGTGTTAGTTGGGTAATCTCTGTACCCAGATGGCAGGGCGGTCACGTTGCCACTTTTCATCATTGACTTGCCAATCTACTTACTAGATCTGTGGTTGGTACCATCGATAACCAGGGATCCTACATTACTTTGACCAGCCGGCAATACAATACCATGGTGTGATATATTAATCTATTAAAGCTGATAAAATTACTGTTCGAACTAACTGTACTCTAAGAGCTCATCAGCTTAATAAAAGAAATGGCTCAATAGTAAGGATTTTAATTCTTTTTTAAAGAGTTTAATGTTTTTCAATTTTTTTATACTTTCTGGCTGTTTGTTATATAGTTTGATCTCCATATAAGCACACTTTTCTTATATAAAACTGTATTGCAGAATTGCACACGAAAGTTCAGTTTACTTCACGTTTATGACCATGAACAGAAAAAGTTTGTTTCAGATTTTCTTATAACTTTTTATGTGACATAACATTTCTAAAATATATACAGCAGTCACTGTCAGGGTTCTATAATCCTTAAAAAGCTGCCTATGTGACTTCACTTATTTGCACTACTGATTGTATGAATGGCACTTTTTTGTACTCTAAATTCCATTTTGCTTTCATTATCCCCTCCCCAAAATATTATTCCATATCTCATATGATTGAAAGCATATATAGGTTCATAACTGCCTTTAATTACTTGATAATATAAGGCACTTTACTCAAACTTGAACATAGCGAACGAGAGAAGAAGAAGAAGAAGAAGAAGAAGAAGAAGAAGAAGAAGAAGAAGATGATGAAGAAGAAGAAGAAAGAGGAGAAGGAGAAAAAGGAGGAGGATGAGAAGGCGAAGGAGGAGGATGAGCATGAGAAGGAGGAGGAGAAGAATGAGGAGGAGGAAGAGAAGAAGAATGAGGAGGAAAAGAAGAAGAATGAGGAGGAGAAGAAGAAGAAGAAGCAGCAGCTTGAAAATGCAGTTGTTATCGTCACATCTGAATTAAGATCAATGACTGAAACTGAACAAATTTTAAAGGAAAAGATAGACAAAATGCATAATCCGTAAATACATAACACAGGAACATACACAAATAAATAACGCATAATAACATACACAAATAAATTACATACCCATTGAAATTGTTATAATCTATTCAGCACGATACACTTTTACACTAGAAATCAAAATGAATCAAGTACTGCAATCGATACTATCTTCATTGACACATTTGCATTTTCTAATTTCAAAATTATTCCAATAGTACATATTCCACTCTCAGCCCATTTTTTGCCCCTCTTCAACTCAGTAACCAAAATAACTATTCACTGCTAGAAAAATCCTACGCCTATGAACTTGCCTATGTAGCTATGTAAAGTGTGGCTGTGGTGTCATCAACATTACCAAAAATATATGTATGAGCATTATGCAGGTGTTTGTGTCACCAATGTAAATAGTATTATTAGACCTTTTAGTGGTATGTTCTTGCAATTATAGCAACTAATGCTTGGCCAGCAGGGAGTTCTATGAGATATTTAGTGTGAAGATTGGTGCAGCGGCCCCAACAGTGACAAAACAATCAGTCCTGCTTCCAATCAGGATGGTCTGCCAACTCTTGGTCACTTAGTGGAACTTCTTTGTATCCCAAATGCTTCAAACTGAATGTCGGGTAGCACACTGGAAAACATACCTCCAAAAAAGGTGAGACTCATCTTCACAGCAAATATAAGAGGCAACAATAGAGGCCTGTACATATCCCATACAAGGGACAGACACTGTTGCTTTCTTATAAATGGAAATTGGATATGACTTTCTCTCCAGAATGGGGAAAAACTAAAGGGTCTCTGTAGCCAGCAAGTTCAGAGGTTTCTATATATTCAAAATCAGCAAAAATGAAGGTGTTCATATATCTTGAACATAGACAGGTCTTGAAGAAATATAGTCAGTATAAGGGGCATGTTTTAATGCTGTTATACTGGAAATATAATTGCAGTGTAATTTCCCTCTTACACATACTTACAGTATGCTTACACATGTAAAAACGTTTGACATGGAGGGATCTATGTATGAGGTATAATAAGAAGCTATGGATGCATATATATATATATATATATATAAATAAAACCAGCATAAGAAGTATTTATCAATGCATCAACAGAACCAGGAGACCTATATCAAGCATTACAAAGATGTCCGTGTGATTTATTTAGTTGCTACACATTAAGCATAATTGTATTCTGCCCAGTCTCACTTGGTTAACTTAATTATAATTACCTTTCTGTGCATTATATGCCAATGGGTCTATGCATGATGCTTCTAACAAATACTTCCAAATGTCCTCAAGAGTACATTTTAAAATTTTCGATGTGTTCTTTTCAATTTTGGTACCATGTAAAAGCTTTAATCTATTCACTCTCAATGAATTCATTTAGATGTGACTGTAATAATTAGATAGCTGCATATTTAGTAATGTGTAGAATATGGGACAAACAGTAGGCTATGGGACCTTAAAAACCTAAGGTTCTTTTGTGAAGCCATTAACTAAGTAAGTTTTAAGAACCACCAGTCCATGTCAGAAGTCCGGTCACACCCTGGAGAAAGCCCAATTTGCCTGCAGTAACAGAGTTATTACTGTGATGGAAAGACCAGAGTATTACTGTGATGGAAAGACCAGCAAGTCTTCAGTAATGAGGTCTCTAGTGAAGATACTGTACTACAGATGAGAGGAATCTGTTATTTATTATCAATTATAAGCAAGATACTCAGTGAACTTGTACAACAAACAAACAAACAAAAACAAACAGAAATTGAACTTGTTTTATGCACAACTGAATACAAAGAATAGATAACCATCAATATGCTTTAATTTCACTATTACCTCATTTCTAAAAATTCTCTTTCCTGTTTGTGCTTCATAGTGTATCCCTCTGGGTAAGAAGAAAACTCACAAATTGACACACAATTAAAACAGAAAAAAAAAAGATGACATCAACTGACACAGACGCCATCTATGATAAAAATGTACAGGTGATGGAAAGAGAATTTTTGTTTCTTTTACATTATAATTATAATAATTATTAATATTATTCCGTAGGAGAAAACACTTTCGGCTCTCGTGGCAGTGCCTATATATAATATATAATATTAATAACTAATAATAAACAAGCTTCTCACACATTCATCCCCTGTACCCTTAGAAACATCTACAGAGTTTTAAATCTGTTAAGATTTTTTATTTATAAAACAAACTGTGGGCAAGGGGATGACTGATAAAATGTTTCATTTATACAAGTTGTAAAATGATAACGTCTTGAGAGGGTGGTCACACCAAACATTGTAGTATTTATCAGGTGACTGAGTTGTTTTAAGTAGTAGCCTAAATGAATCTTGTGAACAACTACTTTTACAGAACATAAGTGAGTGTAAAACACATTCAGTATTCCATTTGTACATGAGACCACAAAACTACAAGATGAAATTGTAAAAACATGTTACTTCAGCTTGGCTCACCCATTATCACATATATTTAAAACAATTAGTACTTAATACAGTGGTTCTTCAGTTAACACATTTTATTATTGCATGGATGGTTTTCAATTCAAAGGAAACTGTCAAAACAATTATAAAAAAATTAGTGCACAAGCTTACAAAGCCATTGTCTTCGAAATGAAATTTAAAGAATTTCTAAATGACAGTGCACTTAAAAAAGCTAAGATTTATGGGAAAAATTGTTTTGCTGTTATTAGTAATGGTTTGTTTCAGTTTTCCAACAAAGAAGTCCTTAAAATGTTAAAAAAAATTTGTGATATAAAATTATTTTAAGGGCCAAATTTTTATGCCATTTTTATTGCAAAATCTTCTTTTGTGAATGTTGTCAGGTCGTATAATATCAGACAACCTCATGCTGGGAACAAGACCGCCAGGCTCGCCCATTTTCAGTGACCTATTTATTCTGATGCAGGGAAAAATATCATTTGCATGCTGGCTTTAACAAGTGCAGTTAGATATTTATGCGTACATTTCTATGACATTTGTGCTTGAGGAGAAACAAAGACATTAATGGCATTAAATGGCAAGTTACTGTACTATAGGCTTTATCATTGAAGTCATCGCCAGTACTGCATTGTGGAAAAACATATGGAAGGGGCTCTAGTTAGACTTTGAAACAGAAACTGTAGATTTACACTTGAATCTTAAGTTCCTAATCCACTTTTTCTTTCTTTTTTACAAAATGTAAATAGGTAAGAGAGCATGCTAGATTTGTTGGAGATATTTTTAAAACACACACACACACGCGCACGCACATATGCGCACACATGCACGCACGCGCGCGCGCACACACACGCACACACACACACACACACACACACACACACACAAACAAACACCGAAAAGATTTTTTACATTTACAAAAATATCACAGTTCCTTTTTCATATTTTTACTGTTTTTTTTTAAAAAGTTTTGAATTTCAGTACATCTATGATTTTCAAACAAACAGTATGTGCTAACCTTTATTTCTAGCATTGCAATGGCAGTTTATCCCTAACATTTGAAATGCTTACATTTAAAAAAATCATGCCTGTGTTGAGTTTTAGTTAATTTACTATTTGATTCATATTTAAGTACACACATAAATTATCATCCCATATTTATATTGAATAACCTTAGGGTAAGGGAAGTGTGAAAGTGAATGAAATACTGAGCATATTCCAAATATCTGGGACAAACTGCCAGGTACTCGTACTTCCTTACATAAAACTTAAACTGCTATGCCACACTTAATACCAGCTCAGTATCATACATGTACAGACAATAAGATTTTAAACTCCCAAGACCACCACAAAGAATTCCTGTATAATTTAGAACAAGAAAAAAATCCTTCTTCTTTACAAAGACACATATTCATCTGTATTGACCAGCTGTGTGTCGAAGTTGGCAGCCCTTATGTTCATGTGTTTATCAAGCCAAGCTCAAGTTTATTGCTTCTGTTTGGACAGCAGGGCAGGATGATTCATATATTAAGCCACAACTCAAAAGGCTCTGCACATTCATTCATTACTGTCAGATGTATTCACAAGAGTTAAACATTACAACTTTAAAATTTATAACCCTACTCATTTCAGTAAAAAATGCCAAGTTCTAACTTGCTTAATATCACAGTTCGTAAGTACCAAAATACTCTTCTCAGCTATTTTTATTTTATTATTTTTCGCTTCATCAATTTTTATTGTTACAGTCTGGGCTAACTTCTAAGGTATATTTACTGTTTTTCAGTCTAATGACATCCAGCACCATTGTATACGTATTTTTGCTCCCCAGAACATTCAATTTCTATTTTCTTAAAAAAATACCACGCCTTTCTATCTATAAACAGTGACATCCTAGCAACAAAATTGAAGGAAATTCTACACTTATGAAAACATCTACTTCATTATTGTTTAATTAAATATTATGGAATAGTAACATTAAATTTTTGAAAGAATGTGGCAGAAGACAATATGCATGAAGAACAAAATGTCCTTAACAAATTTCAGCATTCCCAAAAAACCTAATTAACAATATTACAAAGATTGAAATTTACGTTTCTTCTAACTACAGAATAATTTTGGAGGTGCAGAACAGACAGAGCCAGACTAATTCTAATTCATCACACTCAGAACAACAATGGAACCATTAAATTGACAAACAATTTAAGACATGTTTAACTTCAGACAGTAAGGAGTGAGATTACAATTATGAGGGGAGCTGATCTATTAGAAAAGATATTCAAGACAAGAAATGACATAGAGTAAAGATACATCCAACCATTTAAAGTGTTTAAAAAAATGTGAGCAAAAATGTGATCACCATGCCATACTGAGGTGCATAATGTGGATCTTGGAACAGTTTGTTTTCAAATGTTATGTTTAAATAACATCATTTCATGTTGGTCCACACTTTGAAATGTGTTGATTCACAAAGATTTTCAACAAATTGTTGTTATTTTACAAGCCTAAGTGTAATTTGCCCTTTCATATTTCAGGTGAATGTTGGGGAAAAAATTATGTATGATTTGAATATGAACAATAAATCTTTCAACAGGAAATTCATTCTTAGTGGAAGACTACAAAACAAATGAGAAGCAACTATAATGGGTTCAACAGTTGGAGTGATCTTCAGTTCAAAAAAATTGTGATTAAATTTCATGTGAATGTAACCAAGTAAAAACTTCCTGCTTCTCCAATATATCAGATGCAGATAACACCCAACATCCAAATTCAGATACTGCAAAATTTAATTGAGCTTTCAACGAATGAATCCCAGAAAAAGTGGACGGTATATGGAATATAAATATTTTGTGAAAGTCATATATAGCTGAAACACATAAACCCTTACGTGAATAAATTTAAGCCCATTTGTAATGTCTGTCATTCACTATAAAACACAACTGACATACTAATACCAAATTGCTTATCATTTGTTTTTATTTGATCCCAGACTTCATACATTACTCTAGTCTAAATGAAGAGGAAATAAATTTGAGTAACTTATCTAAATTATTGGCTTATTTTTTAACCTGGCAGTGTGTCAGAGGAAAAGGCATAGGAGCCACTTGTCTGAGGGAAATTTTTGGCTGCTGAATGATGATAAATTTAAAATTATGCTGCACCTTACTTATGCTGTAGGTACAGAATATGCGATTGATAATTAAATACATATACAACACACTATGAGCAAATTTTCAATGTAATAGAGATGTGACATTTTCAAATCAACTACTTAGAACTTGTGAAGTTTTTTTACAGTATGAACAATAGTTTAAGACACACTTTACAAAAACCAAATTTTAAATCACTTTTGAGTTGTACCTGAACACAAGACTGAAGCAAGACAGAGCACTACTTCATTTGCTTCCTGTACAGTGCAAAATTTAAAAACTCAAACAATGAGACTAATTGTTAGTCATCAGGATGACTGTTAGTACACACAATCAATTGTACATTTTCCTCTTGAATGTGAAAACACATTGTATTTGTTTAAAGAAAGTTTGTAAATTACTGCTAACTTTCTGTTGAATTAATACCTGCAGACACCAAGAATTAATGTTTTAAGTCATTTATCTCATAGTTTTGGAAACACAAACCTGATATACAGGCTTCTGTAATGCACACTTCCTGTCTTAGCTATAATTTCATACTTGATATCATTTAGATTTTGTTCAGGTTACAAAAAAAATTATGTTATTGCTATAGATACAGTAATGCTATTGTTGATTTAAACACCAGGACTGATACAGTAACATGGGCTTCAATATTAATTAGCATGTGGCTGCATCCTAAATAGCAGTCTGATACTAGCACAGAAATTGTAGATAGTACCTAAGTTTCATATAGCAGTTTGATACTGCCACGGAATTTGTAGTAAGCAGGAGCCATATCTTAAATGGTAGTCTGGTATCAGAATGGAAACTGTGAATGGCAGCCAGGCCTCAAAAGGTAGTGTGGTATAGTAGTAGCATATAAATTGCAACCATTAGCCAGGTCACAGATGGTAGTCTGGTACTATCATGTAAATTTTAAACAGTAGCCAGTTCTCCAATAGTACTAGCATGTAAATTGCAAAAAGTAGCCAGATCTCACATGATAGTCTGGTACCGGCATGTAAATTGTAAATAGTGGCCAAGTCTCAATTGGTAAATAGGAGCCAAATCTCATTTGGTATTCTGGTAGTAGCATGTAAATTGTAAATATTGGCCACATCATCTCAAATAATAGTCTGGTACTAGCACGCAAACTTTTAATTTCAGCCACGTCTCACATAATAGTCTTTTACTAGCATGCAGATTGTAAATATTGTTCATATCACAAACAGTAGCCAGGTACTATAGGAAAATGTAAACATCCAGTAGTGAGATGGGAAAATCTTAAAGCATTAAGATGGTCTATGGCATACTTCATTATTTTTGTGTTTTGAGATTCATTATAAGCCATCTCAAGTGGCACTACAATTTCAGCACTTTTATTTGTGTCACTGGTTACAGTATTTTACAAATATACGTTCATTGTCATTGGTATGGCCTATTTCTTGAAAATAACTGATGAATTACTGTCATTGAAACCAAAGATTTATCCTCTAATATGACTAGGCACACCAACTGTAAGTTCTTTTGATTTTGAAGAAATAAGCTCCAATTACACGCACATGTGGATGATTAGTACAGGGTACAATTTCTGTCCAATACCATTTTTATAATCACTGCACTGCAAAAGTAATACAAGTAACTCTCACATAATTGTTGTTGAGTAACTGTGATGTATTTCAGGTTGTGGCTCCGGAACAATAGTTAATCCTGGTCTGGAGGTCAGGTCTAGTGGAATGGTACAATGCCACACTATGTATTCTTCTGCTGGACCTGACCTCTGGATTCGCCATTGCTTGGACACCTCATATTCTTCCCTCATTTGAGAAAGATGTATGTCATAAAAATTATTTTTGCATGCTTAAATTCCAATTTCAAAGAACAATTTAAACCAATGTGTGCAGACATTCTCTAGCATATGTGCAATAAAATATGTCACAATTTGGGGCTAAATTTAACACATCAATTAAATAAAGTATTGGTACCATATTGAAAATACCAATTAAATAATGTATTAAATTGAAATATGTAACAGTTACAACAGGCAGCCGGTGTAGGGCTAACAGCCTTACCACCTTCATGTGCTGATTGTCTAGAAATTCTAGAAGCCTCAACCTCCTGTCCAGACCTGTTATGGGGTAACTAAAATAATGATTACACTACATGTTCATAGCTCTCATGTCACCTTCAAAGGAATATTTCAGTGTTTGCATTGGTCACTAAAGTATACATTTATGCAAATTTAATTTAATTTAATTTAATATATGATTTACACCAGTGGCATACCCAGGAATTTTGTTCAGGGGGGTTCAACAAATTCAGTTGAGGAAAGAAGACAGACAGAACGGACATCTGGGGACAGTAGCCCCCTAGTCAGGGGTTCTGGAGGCAGCTGTAATTTGGTACAAGAAATTTCATTTCATATAGTAAAATTTTCTTAATTTTTTGGTACTTTAAGACTGTTTATGATGACAACCAGCGTATTTGTCATTGCTAATGTAAAAAAATTGCGAACCAGCTGTAGTTTTAGAATTTTACTGCCTTTTTTCCGAACATCTTGAGGTGTTGGCGTCCTAAATTCAGCAATTTTTAACAGTTTTCACAATCGGGTTGAGTTTGACACGATTTTGGAGAGCTTTCGGAATTTCGGGGGGGGGGGGGTTTGAACACCCCAACCCCTCCCTCCCTCGGTACGCCACTGATTTACACCACAGAGAGTGGCCTTGAAGATCATAAAGAGCTCAAAAAATGTCAGACAGCCATTAAGTATGTTGCATGCCACATGTTTAATATGTCAGATAATGTACTGAAAGAGAATGCTATGAATTCAGACAGTAGAGTTAAAGTACTCAATTTATAAAACCCAAACCTCACTAAATGCAATAATGCTGTTTCTATTGTTTTCGTATTTTTTCATACATATAATAAGTATGCAGATATCCTTTCTGTACAAACAAAGAAACATGCAACAGACCTCACCCTCATACCATGAAGACATATTCTTCATACTGGATATAATTTTAAATCATACGCTTTTATTAGGCAGATATTGTAAAATCATGCCACACTGTCATATTGTGTTCCAATGCCTAACATGCAATCAAAATTTAAAATCCCTATAATAAACAAGCCTCTCTGGTCTGCATGTCAACCAGAAAGTTAGGTAAAAATGCTACATGAATGCAGAACAATATATGGGCTAGTCATGAATTTGGTGTAAACATACATTAAACTATGTATATTCAAAATATGTCTGCTGAGAGATAATATATGAATGAAACAGTGGGTACAATGGAAAAACAACACTGAATTGGGGCACACTATTCAAAAGAATAATGGCACAATAAACTGCCTCCATTGTGAAGACATTAGTACAATATACTTCCTTCAGTTTATCCAGATCCACAACATTTAACACTCATGTTTTCTATTGCCATGCACACAGAATTTTTTATGTTTTTCACAACACAGATTGGTCAACCACCTGATACATCTGTTCATGCCTTACTTGGGGGGGGGGATACTGGTCTATTATATATATATATGTATTCTACTTGTTACAGACATGAGGATGAGTTTAATTTTGGAGTGTCAGGTATTATTTCCAAACACAAACAAAGAAAAAATACAGAAAATAAGAAATGTCTTAAATCAGCTGGCATACATACCAGGAATTATAAAATCTTTTGGGGCGACAATCACATCAATTTGGAGAAAATGTTCAATATTCAGGGACCATCTCTGCTCCATCATCACAAAATAAAATAATTCCTTAATATTCCTTGATGACAGAAGTAGTGACAGCCTTCGAACATTGCAACCAGACTCTAAACTGACGCATCTATCTGCACAAGAACATTTTATCACTTTTAGAAGCTTCAGTTCTTCTGGGATGTGACGCTGTGTTTTTTTATGTTTAGTTCCCTGCACATCCAAGATGCTGTCACTTCAAAGGAGAAGTAAATCTTCAGCTACGCTGCTGTGAGAACCTCATATCTTGCATTATAACTCTTAGTTGGTACAAAAACTTCAAATCTTATACACACAAGGAAATTACACAAAGTACTGTGAGTGTGTTTTAAATAAATACCGGAGCCTCAAAGCTTTAATCACTTTCTGAATGTGTCAATCAAATGAAATGAAACATTTCAGTTATAAATCTCAGTGATTCATATTATTTCTTACTTCATTAAAATAGGAATATGCAATGCTAAAAATAAGTACCAACAATAAAAGTGCTACTTCAGAAATGTCAGATATAACCACATCATAGTGTTCCTGCCAACTTGTGTCTTGTTGTTGTCGGAAATTCATAATGAAGCCATTAATTTAGTAGATGTTAATGATTTGATTTGCTGGAAAGGGAACGCATTAGCCTTAGAAGCAACACACTTTACGTTTTGTTTACTAACCATACACACACACACACACACTGTGTGAATGTAGAAGTTTTAATCTGAATGTGATCTTCCCTGTTGTGTTTACAACAAAATAAAAATTCAGGTTGTCTCCATCAAAACACAACTTTACTATTTCTCAAATTAGCTTCTTGTTTCAGCTACTGTTAGTAGTTGTTACCAGGCTGATCCCAAGAATATAAGAAGAAAGAAATAATAGAGTTGCTATATTGGTCAGAGATTTTGCACCTTATAAATGTAGTATATAATGTATATAAGGTACATGGGATATTATGGATTCTGACAGTCTTTAATGTGCCGAACAACAAGATGTGCTCAAAAAGTCAATAATTACTTGTGGAAGAAAATTATATAAAGACATAAAACATAAGAAATACATGCCCAAGACAGTAACCTTAACTAGAAATCTTCAAACCTGTTAAACACACATGAATCTGCTTATAAACTATTCATATGTTTCACATACAGCAAAGAGTATAATTAAATGAATTGTTTCTTCTTGAGCAAAATTAATCTATATATAAATATATCACCTCTGCAAAATACAGCTGATAACAGGAAATATATACTAGTTATTTTCATAATTTTTGCCTACTCCAATTTCTTATTTTAATTAAAATATTTTACAATTCCACCAATAGTGTAATTAACACACAGTTAAAATCATTCAAAGTGCATGAAGGTTTACAATTATACATTCAAAACCCCCATTAATTAGTTCTTCCTAATATATGCACCCTGTATGCTGTATACTTTATATAACACGTGTAAGGTCCAAGATCTCTGACCAATATTGTAGCTGTATTATTTATTTTTATATTCTTGGGATTGGATTGATGATGGCTACTAACAGTTGCTGAAACATGTAGATGACTCACTAAATAGAGCAGTTGAGTTTTGACTCTGAAATCCTGCAGTTTTATATTACATTTTGATATCCAGAAACATAAAGAAAGATTCTGTAACAGATCTGATGTAGTTTGATTCCTAGACATACTTGCCTAAGATGTGATGAAAAACTGGATAATGTGGTATTCAACCTTGTTTATGAAGACAGGAATTTAATTAGACCTCTTTATTGGAATGCACTTCTCTTTGACTTAACTAATATTTGATTCATTAGGAAGTATTACATTATGGATTTGGTTTCAGAATTTAGTTGAAGGTGGAGCTACGAATGGACAGACATTTAAGTGACACACCACAAATAGTCAACAGAATTAAAATGGGCCGTGGCAGTCAATGTCAAAGACATGACTGAAGTGATGAACCAACCAGGAAGATTGATTTCAATTCAAAATTGGAGCAAAACTCAAAATACACTTCCAAATTTGTGATTTATGGGGTGTACATAACTCACTTGCCATCCATATTCATGGCAGTTCACATGGTCTCCAAATTACAAGTCCAAATTACCTTTAACAATTTAGGAGTCAAGTAATAATGGCTGTTTTGAAATTTATGTAATATCAACTTCATTTTTGATCAACTTCATGGTGCCACTAAATTTCAAATGAATTTCAATTGAGTTATCCCCAGAAACTAGAAACTGTTAAACCATAAATTGAAGAGGCCATTATATACATTCACTGTGATACTGGGCTATATTTAATGTCAGAACTCTACAAATATATTGATATTTAAATGTTACACATTTTGATTCTGATGTACTTGAGAACTCCACACGACATTTAAGAGTGTCAATGATTCATGTTACAGACACACTGTGTTTAGGTTTTTGAGGCTGTCTGAGCCATAAATTCTTTCTCATACTCTATATGTGCCACCTACACTATATCAAAATGGTCTTAAAGTTTTATTTCAGTACTATAAGAAGTTAATCTGTGACCTTCACAACTGATGTTGCAATAATATTTTGCAAGTCATGTATTAGAATTACTTATTTTTCAACACATTAATGGCAATTTGTAATAAACTACCGGTAATACACTAATAACGCATATAGTTGCACATTTTGTACTGTTTACTCAATGCTTTTGTTTCCAACAATTATATGTTCCCACAAATCAATATAATTTATTATTTATATCCTAGCTCCTCAACAATGTGTCAGTATTATAAATTTACTTCTTGTGTGTCTGTGTGTGTTATGTACTAAAAATGCTTATATATTTTCAGTTACATAATGTGTGCAGTATGGTGCAGGGGAAATGGAATAGCAATGCCTATATAGTGACTGGACAGACAGTCTATGTTTTGTTTTCCCTAAACCATTCTCCTCACCAAAAAGATTCAAGATTTTCTCTGGAACCCACCAGCCTCCTACTGAACGGTTACCAGGAACTCTTTCCCCATAGTTAAAGCGGCCGCAACATGAAGCTGATCAGTCACCTCCATCTATTACCGAGGTTAAAAAGAAGTGTAGCTGTACTTCTGTTCCCACTGTATGCTTTCATGGATTGCAAATGGAGAATGTTGTTCAACCATTGATACAGTTCCATGTAGATGGTCTTAGATCTTGATTCTTATACCTGGGCAAAAGTTACAAGACAGAGCCATGGAATTACTTCATCTTGTTATACACATGGTACTTATTACTAATCATAGATAACATCCACACTTAATTCCACACTTTTAAGAGACATAGTTTAGATTCCATGTCAGACTCAGAATCAAAATTCTGAAAAATAAGCAGGGGCATTAGTCTGTGGCATACAAAAAAGAAAATCCTTGAAACCCTGGAACAATTAAGGCAACCAAACAGGAAAACAAATCTTACAGTGTTAATGGCTTAAAAGGTCCTCTCCTTATAAGAACTAACAGTGACTGCGATTTTTGTTCAGTTGCTGACTTAAGCTGAGAAGTTCATTTTGTTGAGTTCCACATACAACTGCAAATTCTAGTTATCAGAGACTTCACAGAGCCTGATGACAGTGGGAAAACTAAGACAGTATGTTTATGCATCAGTTCCAACGCCCTAAAATAACATCAGGTTCAATTTAGTCAACCATCAGACCAAACCAAAAATTAAAATGAGGTATGGATCAAATAGCTGTGTACACAGCATCAACTAGGCTATGCAAGACAAATGTTTCCAAAAACTCCCTTCTGCATAATCTCCTATGACACCGGACATACACGCACAACATACAAATCTTCCATGAATAATAAGTGACTGTTTAAATAGTTTAACATTTTAAATATACTAATCCATGTTTAACTATTATAAAACAGAATCTTACAATGCAACAAATAATGGTTTAATTGTAAAACTGAAATCCCATTTATTAATGCCATTTGATGTAATAGCATACAATACCTTAATGAATTTTACATTAAAGGCCTGAAGATGACCAAATTAGGTTGAAACATGTTTCCATAATAAACTATATCATAACATTTGTTGTGTGTGACAATATTAGGGCCTTCTTTGTTTCAGTTTATTAATTTGTGTTTTACTGTAAGTGCACAGAAATGTCTCTTCATTAACTCCAAGGTTAAGTTACATTTAAAATCAGTGTATATGTCAAACTTAAGTAATAATTTCTTTTTGACACACTGTCTGATAGACATTGCTTGTGTAATGGCATAAGAAAGAATTTATGAATCATTTAATAGCAGTAAATGTATGTACAGACAGAATAATTTACCTATAAAATGTGAACACTAAAATGGACTGGGTTATCCCCAGAAGAATCCTTCTGATTTACATGCAGGAGGTATTTGGTTCCAGTCTCAGCTGTGACACAGACTGTCCTGAGTGACGTTTACGTGGCCTTTCTCAGTCCTAGAGGCAAATTATTCCATCACTGCTGCTTTCCACATTCCTTCCAATGAATTATTCAGACCCAACCAATTATTTGACACTGCATAATCTGCTACTGATATCCGTGAATAAACTAAAAAGAAATTAAGCAAATATGTGTTTATGGCATTCCTTTAGATAATATACTGTGAGGCGACATTTCATAATTTTATCACTCTTGTATGCTATGTTGGTGAATTACCTTAAATACTGTGGAAAATGACATCAAATGAACATATTGTACTGTCTTCCAAACATGCATCAAGCTAGAGTACAAACAGTATTATCTAAATTCTTTAATCAGTGAAGTTTGAAAAACAACAAAATTACAGAATTAAACTGAAAGAAGCATGCCAACTTCTGAGAAACAGCAGCACAAATGTATGATATTTAATAATTGTGGCCATGTAAAACCAAAAACTTAATGCAGCCCAAAATGTTATACAGAAACATTCAAAACAGCAGTAAGTCGAAATGTCCTGTGCTGCATCCCCAAACTCCACATACCTTCAATTGTGTATTAAGCTCACAGAGAGTAATTTCTTCTTTTGCTCTTCACACCACTTCAAGAACTTCTGGATAAAAGGAGGAAATCAGTGATTTAAAAGAATATATGTATATAAGAGTAACACAGGCGTAGATGAGGCCTCTTTGGATGAGAGTCACCGGGGGTGGGGGCATAAGTCAGAGGATCCCCCAAATAAATTGAATACAAAAATTTGTTGTAGATTTCTTGAACTGGATGCAATTTTACTGACAGGAAGATTGCATTCTGGATCACTGTTACAAGATACTGGAATAACTTTGCAATAATTACAGCGGGGCCCAAAACCAGTTATATATGCCACTGCACAGTAACATGAAAATATTAAATGATGACTGCAGATGTAAAATTTTCCTCTCTTCAGACTTGATCTTCTTCCTCTTAAGCTGTAATTTCATCTTCTCTTTTATCTCTGAGGAAATATGCAGCAGCTGGTCAACAGTTTGCACAGATTAAATGCACCTTATTCATGAAACACTGAGTAAGCTAAATTTAAATTTTTTTCAGAGGAACAAAGTATTTGGGCTATTCTACATTTCAGCACTCCTGTATTTATATTCCATAACACAAAATGGTGGTAAATATAAACAACAAAGGAAAATAATGAAGCTATCAGGTTTTTACAAAAAAAATCGACATACCCTCTTGTCTGAAAGACAATACACTAAATTCTTTTTATATTTGTTATGGGATGAGAGACATTAAGCAAAAGAAGAGTCTCATGTATGGTAACTTACCATTGCGTGGGAGATCATAAATATATGAAACAATTGTGTGTCTGGTAAAACGTGTACTGTGCAGAAGTCACAAGACGTGTCACGGTGTGTAAGCATAAAACCAGAAGATGTGTACATAAAGTATTCATCAAACATAAACAGAGATGTTTGGAAAGAATCAAAATGACCTCAAGCACCACTACAAAATTCAATGTATACCCAAGGAATAAACTGCCATTAGCTGCCCACATGTAATATTCTTGCTAATGGTACATTAATCTGGTTTCACAGCATTGGATACTGTAAATTCTCTTTCAACAAGGCATATAAGAGCTTGAGGCATTCTTTGGAAAAGAAGTGTTCTTTCCAGTCTGTTTCTGTCTGATTGACAATTATAGTGATAGAATGTTTGTAACTCCACATTCGCCTGAAATTTTGTTCCTTTGTGAATTCAACAGTGGGCCTAACAGAAACTGTGATTCACTGTAACTGTAAATAAACCTTCATGTCCCATGTGTCCTACTTGAGATTACATAGTAACCTTTTATGAGTCCAACACTATGTATTGGGTTTATTTGTCATTTCCAAAACTTGGAAATAAGCATCAGGCATAACAATAATGTAACACATGTTCTTATGACACAACGGAAATTATGTAACATGTCATTTTCATCTCATAACAGATAAATATCTCTCAAATTCCGATTTCACTTACAGTGAGTCAACTGCTGTCTTTCACCGGTTATTCTCTTTTGAGCATCTTTCTTCTCCAGTGAGCAAATGGGAAAAATCTGTCTTACTTTTCATACATTTTAATGAATGGTCCATCACTATCAGTGTAGTGTATATTATTGTGACCAACAATAGTTTGAATAATTATCATTGTAACAATAATTGTAATAGTCACTATTTGCTGAAGCAGCAGGGCCGGGGGCGTAGCATTATTGGCTTTTCTCTTTCAACCCTAAGAGATGTTCGCTCGCCATAAGGGATGATGATGTTGGCTGGTGAGCATAGTTCCTGATCTGATGGAGGGAGATCAGCTGGTTCGGGAAACTATTTGAAGAACTTGACTTGGGCATGTCCATTGAACTCCCACCTATCCCCGATATTTGCCCCGCGGATGACGTCACAACTTTAGATGTTGGGAACGAAATCGCATCATAGGGGATGTATGCTGGTCGTGATGCAGACGTTGCCATGCCCAGCTGGTGGTGATTCAGATGGTTCAGATGGTGATGCGCGGGTGCCAATCCTCCCATGGATTGTATTGGAGTGAACGCGGATGTTGAAGATGGCGTCGTAGATGTTTTTATCGTCGAAGAGTTGATTAAGTTTGCTGTAGCAGCGACTATGCTAGAGGAATCTGCGTACACTGATGATGGTGATGAAGACACGATCACTTGTGATGTGGGTGTTGGGGGTGGTGCAGGAGGCGCTGAAGAATGTTGCTGATGTAATGCACTTTGTTGACTCCTGATGACAACAAGGTCTTCACCGCTATCACCTCCTCCTCCCCCGCTACCGCTACTGTTGGTGCCTCCATTCATTTGCCTGTTATGATGGTCCAGCAGATTCCGATGGTGCTGTGATGGTGCTAGATGGTGCTCTCCCAGGTTAGCGCCATTCCCAGATTGCAGGCACGCTTCATGTTGTTGGTTCATGGCCTCCACCAAAGAATTTGCAGTGTCTGGTGACACCTTAGGCCAATAGGGGTGGGGATCTGTCGCAGGATTGCCAGTGGGATTCCCCGATGAGTTGCCAGGGCCTAGAGATGCCATGTTGCGGTTGTTGAGGCCGATTCCTGTGATTGGCGGTCTCTTGTCCGTCCTTTCCGCATGCTTCTGCATGTGTTTGGTGAGATAGGTTTCCTGTGTGTAAGACTTACCACAGTACTGACAAATATGAGTCTTGAGATGCTTGGACTCTTTATGCTTCGGAATGTGCTCCAGGAGGGACGGCTCATCCGAAAAACACTTGTAGCAGGAGTTGCATTTAAACGGTTTGTCTGTCTGGTGACACCTGGAATGGCTCTGCAGGTTGCTGAGCTGCGAGAACGCCTTGTTACAGCCTGGATGCCGACACTTGTACGGCTTGTCCCCTGTATGCGTGCGAATGTGCTGCTGTAGATGGGAGAGCTGTGTAAACTTACGCTGGCAAATCTCACATCTGTAGGGCTTGATACCCAAGTGTATACGTGTATGCTGTGACAAGTACGAACTGTTCGCGAATGCTTTGCTGCACTGCGAACATTTGTACGGCTTTGCCTCTCGCATATGCAATTGTGTGTGCAACTGCAGGTCTGCTTTTGAGCCGAAGATCTGTAAAGACACGAAGAATACAAGTACTTTTAGTTTATTATATTCAAGGAGAACACAAATTGATGTAGGCAATAATGTAATGTGCACATAAGTCGTAAAAAAAAACCTACGGTCTTAACTCTTTCCATGCTAGAATTTTCAGAAGAAATGCACACGTTGTTTTACATTTTGATTTAATCTTGCTAGTTCAGTATGAGGGCACAAAAATCGTTCAGTCTTACAGTGGCCTACCCAGGAATTTTGTTCGGGGGGGGGGGGGTTTCAACAAATTCATTTGAGG
>Ga0131853_10007737_pt1 | contig 19495 bp, 13 predicted proteins | sample TergutLab28metaG_FD_92764 | JGI IMG/M metagenome (GOLD analysis project Ga0131853, IMG submission 92764) | Labiotermes labralis P1 segment gut microbial communities from Petit-Saut dam, French Guiana - Lab288 P1 (version 2) (version 2) | ecosystem: Host-associated > Arthropoda: Insects >... | reverse complement strand
TTTTTCCTCACTAGGTGCATGCACATTTACTAAACTGATATGAAGCCAGCGACCTCTCAGCACTATATACGACAACCTATCGCTAACAAACTCTATTCTCTTCACTGCTGATACTAATCTACGGTGAACAAAAAAACCTGTTCCTAGTTGATGATTCTCGTTTCCTTTCCCGTAGAAAAAATGATAATCCCCTGCCCTTACTATGCCGTCTTTATCCGTACTGACCTCCTGCACCCCCACCACATCTAATTTATATCTCGCTAATTCCCTCGCTGCTGCCTAAAGGGAACGTGTCCTATAAAAACCCCTAACGTTCCACGTGCCTAATTTCATTTCCCTGTGTATTTTGCGCGATGCTTCCACTAGAAACACTTCCCCCCCGGAGATCCGAGAGGGGGAATAGTTAACCTCCAGATTGTTTTATCTCCAGAGGAAGCATCATGCCTGCAAGTGTTTCTTAACATGAATGTTTTACAGGGAGGGGTTGTTAGCACCTCGCCCAACACCAAATCTGGAAGACCACCCGTTGTCGGGTGTCCACGACTGCTTATTGAATTTATTTGCAGCTATCCTCCATAAAGGAGGCCGTTCCTCTATCCGCAACCTGAGGACGCGCCATGCCGTGGTTACAGGGCCCACTATACACGGATATGATAACATCGCACAATTAAAAAATTACAACCACTCCCTAAAGGTTCAATTCGCAATATACGCAGACTTTGAATGCATGCTTTAGAAAATTCAAACATGCCAGCCTTCTGATGAAACGTCTTACACCAATGCATATCAAAACTTGTTCCTAACAACTTTGTTTACCGTACCAATATTTTAATGGAGATAATAAATCGCCTGTTAAGTGTTCAGGAGTTGACGCACCTAGAGTGTTCTACCAAAACGTGAAAGAAGATGCGCTGCCCATTGCTAAAATATATTACGATAAAGTTGTTCCAATGAAACCACTAACCGAACAAGAAAAGAAATAATTTAAAACTAAAAAAAAACTGTCACATCCGTGAAAGATCCCTTGATACTTTTCCACCATTGCTAGTAAAGAAACTTGTGACTACCAAAGAGCAATCAATTATTACGAGTCTTTAGGAGATGAAAAATCAGTAAATCATCACACATAAATTAAAAAAACAGAAAAAATGGACTAATAAAAAAAAGTCGCTGATCATGACCACTTAACCGGACAGTTTCGGGGAGCAGCACACAGCTTCTGCAATCTAACATATAAAAATCCTACATTCATACCAATTTTTTTCACAACTCGGCAGGCTACGATGCACACTTGTTCATCAAGGAGAATGGTGAAAATGAACAACATATAAAACTAATTTCGAATACTGAAGAAAAGTACATAACGTTTTCCAAGGTTTTGAAATATGATGACTCCACAAATACAATCGAATTAAGGTTCGTTATTCCTTTAAATTTGTCTCCAGTTCTTTGGTGAAACTGACGAAAAATCTAAGTAAAGATCAGTTCAAAAATTTGTCCAAATACTTTCCAAAGGGACACATAATCCTAATCACTAGAAAGCTCGCCTACACTTACGAATACATGGACTCTCCAGAAAAATTTGAGGCAAATTTCTCGCCTCCCATTAAAAAATTCTAAGCTCCTTCAACAAAGGAAATATTAAAGAGGAAGAATACCAAAATGCGCAAGAAATCTGGAAGAAATTTAACATAAAAAATCTCCTAGAATTCACACAACTGTACAATAAGATAGATGTACCCTTATTGGCTGATATCATGGAGAACTTTAGAGACATTTCCTTGAAAACGTATAAACTTGATCCGGCTTGGTACTTTACAACTCCAGGGTTTGCTTGAGACTGCATGCTCAAAATGACCAAACAAACGTTAGAACGTTATGATATGGTTCTTATGATCGAAAACGGAATTCGAGGAGGAATCTCACAATGCAGTAACAGACACGCAAAGGTCAAAAAGAAGTACATGGGAGAAAACTTTAATAAAAAAAGAATCTAACTTTCTTGAATATCCAAATGCCAACAAAATTTATGGTTGGGCTATGAGCAAGTACTTGCCCTATGAGAGTTTTAAGTGCGGTAACACAGACATTAATATTTTGAATATTCCGGACGATTCTCCGAAAAGTTATATTCCAGAAGTAGACATATTTTATCCGAAAAAACTTCACGATTTGCATTCAGATCTACCTCTGGCACCAGAAAACCAAATCGGAAATTTAAAAAAATCCCTAAGCTATTAACCACTTTATACGACAAGGAGAGGTATGTAGTTCATTACACCCACCTCAAACAGTAACTTATAAAAGTTTGAAGTCAGAAAAAATTCATAATTCTCTGGAATTCAACCAGTCAGATTGGCTAAAAGTATACATTGATTTCAACAAAGTTCCAAGAACGAAAGCAACCAATGATTTCTAAAAAGATTTTTTCAAACTAATGAACAACTCCGTATTTGGCAAAACTACCCAAAGGATAATCCTTACGAACTGCCTTTAGTAAAAAAATGTTAATAGGAAAATTCAAAGATGAACTCAAAGCAAAATAATGGACAAATTCGTAGGTTTAAGATCAAAATTTTATGCCTTTAAAGTGTTTGGAGATAAAAATGAAACCAAGAAAGCTAAAAGTGTAAAGAAAAATATTCTTCAAAAGGAAATTTTCTTCGATGATTTCAAAAAGTGTTTGTTAACCAAAGAGTCTATCTCCAAAAAAACAAAACCTGTTTCGAACAAATCAAATGATATCTATACAGTTGAACAAAATAAGACAGCATTGAGTACTACGATGATAAGAGATATATTTTAGAAAATATTATAGATATATTATAGAGAAAGACCAATTTCTCAACCATCTTAAAGAGTTTACTAAACTACTAATAGACAGCTGAAAATTTGCGGCCGCCTGACGATATTCAGGGTGTGGGTCTGCTAAGCATTCGTGCATGAAGTTTGCGCCATGCAAAGTTTTGAAAATTAAAATTTTTGGAAAGGTCATTGACCCTAAAACACAAAAAGTGGGTGACCGCATTCAGGCACTAAATGGTTTGTAGGCACCGAACAAAAAGTGACTAAATGATTACTAATGGCTAAATAAGCACCAAACCAAAGAGTGACTAAATGGTTGCTAATGGCTAAATAGGCACCAAAAAAGTGGGTGTGGTAGAACCGGCCTTTTATAGCTACTGATTTGCTTCAGTTTAACTCACAGTACCAGGCAGCCTCTCTGTGTTTCTGCAGGGGTTGCTAATTGGGGGCCGACTGTAAATAATTTGTGTTTTGTTATCACACCACATTCATTTGTTTTTCAATTATGAAACTTTATCTTAAACCCTCAAGTATTTGTTCCAGTAATACATCGTGTTCTTCGGTGCTCCTTCTCGTGGGTGAAGTTGCAACATATTAGTGAGGCCCTTAATCATATGACGTGTATTTTTTGCCAAATACACATTTGAAATATTTCAAAGATACACTGTAGTTATAAAATATAAACATAATTAATATAAAAGCATTTACTACCAAGTTAGTCAGTCATAAAACTAGTTTGTAATTCATGAATTATTTTGTCTATTTTGCATTCTAGAAATTCATAATTGAATGAAAGTAATTGATAATAAGTTATCTGAATTAATTATTTTTGAATCGTTTCCTATCATTGCTATGAATCTCTATACTGCTTGGAAGGGTAATGAAGATTTTGACCCCAGAGTATGGAACTCGTTTTTTCAGGTAAATATAAGTCATTTTTGTTTCTGGCGTCTAAACTGTGTACATATGCATTAGTGGGAATGTCTTTTTGATTATCTGCTATGAACAATATTAAAGACAATATATACTGACATGCAACAGGTCAAACATCAAGTTTTTAAATAGGCTTCTAAATGAGGATCTCGGTCCTCCACCTACATTAACATAACCACTATTTTTTGTAGTTTAAATATGCGATGCACATGTGTTGAAATTTCCCAGAAGATTATTCCGTATTGAAGTACAGAATGAAAGTATGCAAAGTAGACCATAGGCAAAATATCCGGTTTTAAAGTGTGAATTAAGCTGTTTATGGAGAAGCATGCAGCACTCAATTACGGAAGAATTAGTTCTACATGGTTTCCAAATTTAAATGATTGCCTATATGCATACCTAAAAATTTTGTGCTCTTTACTTCATTTATTACATTACCGTTACAATAAATATCCAAGGGAACTTCTTCTTCAGTTTTAGGTATAAATTTTATTAAATTTGTTTCTAGCGATGTTTAGCACAAGATGATTAATATAAAACCATTGATTCCGGCTAATCAGGGTAAGATCTGTTTTCAATTTAGAGCTGTCATGATCTTTGTCAGTGACTATAACACTTGTATCATCAGCAAACAATATAGCTTCAGAAACGTGTTTTACACTGATTGGTAAATCAATAATGTATATAAAAATTAGCATGCCTAACACAGAGCCTTGTGGTACTTCCTGCTTCACAATCTTCCAATTAGGGTAGTAAATTTGGTTTTTATTAATATTAAATTTTGTTCTTTGTGCCCTATTTGATCAGTAAGATTTAAACCAGTTTAGGGTTGAATCCTGAATCCCACAATGTTCAAGTTTTGTTGTTAGAGTATGAGGATTGACAGTCAAAGGCTTTAGTTTGGTCACAGAAGATTCCCCCCATATGGGTTTCCTTGCTTCAAGCCATTATTAAATTTTCTGTAAGTGAGAATATAGCGTGTTCAGTTGAGAGACCTTTCCTGAATCCATGTTGATCAGTGGCCAACATATTGTTAGTCTGTAAGTGTTGGCTTAATCTACAATACGTTGTTTTTTCAAAAACGTTCGAAAACACTGGTAACAAATAAATTCGTCTGTAGTTAGCCATATTTGATACATCACCTTTCTTATGCAATGGGATTACAATAACATGTTTTAGTAGTTAAAAAAAGAACGCCCATTGTTAAGAGGGGTGTTGATAAATCCTTAGCCCGACCAGGAAGGAAAAAAAGCTACAGCGACCAAACTCGGGATTTATTCAACCTATTCCCCACGAAACTCAATACACTTCTTAGCCCGTTGCTCTAACTTTTGCATGCCGCTCAAAAAAATCAGAAAATTTTCCGTCCAACCAGGTCTAAACGGCAGCAATGACCTCCGCGTCGGAAGAAAATGGCGACATTTCAATTTTTTTCAGTCCAGGGAACAGGTGGTTGTCCGACGGGGCCACATCCGGAGAATAGGGTGGGTGATCAAGATATTGGAAGCACAGGGAGGCTAGTTTGTTCTTGGTTGCTAGTGACTAGTGAGCCGGGGCATTGTCGTGCAAGAACAAGACCAAATTGGTGAAATTCTCGCGGAGCTTTTCCTTCAAAATGTCCTTCAATTGCAGCAGTAAAGATGAGTAACACTCCACGTTGATAGTTTGGCCCTTTAGAAGACAATTGACGAGGAGAATGCAGTCTTGATCTCAAAAAATTGAGGCTAGAACTTTCACAGCGTATTTTTGTACACGGACTTTTTTGGGTCGGGATGAGCCGTCATGCCACCACCCCATTAATTGTTGCTTTGTCTCCTCCGCATCATAGTGATATAACCAGGTTTCGTCCATGGTCACCAATCGCGACAGGAAATAATTTGAATCGCGCCGAAAAAATTCCAAATTTGCTCAGATGTCTGGCACCGTCGACGTTTTTGATCCGCGTTCAGACATTCCTGGACCCACTTCGCGGAGATTTTCCATATGTCAAAATCTTCATGAATGATGGACCCAACCCGCTCAATGAGATGCCCAGTTGCTCAGGTAATGATTTAGAGGAAATTCGGCGGTCTTCCAAGATTAACTCGTGAATTCGATCAATAATCTCTGGAGTGGTCACTGTTTTGGATCGTCCAGGACGAGGCGCAACACAGGTGAAAAACCACCAAGTTTAAACTGGGCCACCCAATTTTTGACGGTGGCATACGATGGTGCATATTACCCTAATGTTTCTATCAGAATAGCGTAAATTTCCTTTGGCGCCTTGATTTGCAGAAAAAAATTGACAACTCGCGTCTACTTGTTGTTGAAATCGCACGCTTCGCTTGACATGCTTCCTTTCATCCTCTGTAACAAAAAAGGACTTGCAATTCGGCAAATGAACAGACCCCTCTTTCCAACGACATTATCGTTTACGTCCTACGACGTCGGGAAATAGTTCGGGCTAAGGACTTATAAGAACCCCTTTGTATATAAAGCTTGTCTATGTTGATAATGTTAATCTACCAGGCGAAAATCGAAATAGCGTAGATGTCAATAAAGTATTACTTTTATGTGCATGTATCCGTATGTAGTTTATTTTCTGTATGCCATGTGAGATTTTTTTTCAGATTCGCATATTTGTGTACATTTTCAGTTCTGCAGATTGGTTCAGGTCCCTTTTACCTTAATAGAAGAGAGAAATTATAAGTACAATCATGTAATAGATCTACAAATTTTTCCATGACTGGGGTACACTGAAAGCACGGAGTTCCCCACTGATCATTTCTAGGGCCCCTGTTATTCATACTAATATTACCTTCCTTTACTTAAGACAGTGGTATCTTAATTGCAAGCAGCAATTTTTTTAATATTTCTGTTTAGTATTGAACTTACTTATTTCTCATAAATGACATGGATTGCTTCTAGTAATGAAGTCCAAACCCTAGATAAAAACATATAATGAACTTTGTAACAAATAATTCAACACATTTCGCATTATGTATTTGCTATTTTCCTATGATTTGTGTATATATAACAACTTCAACAGCAGAGGAAAATTGTGGAAAGGGCTAATATCCACCAAGGATTGTCATGCCAGAAAAAGAATTTTTTTGTAGACCTTTGTTACGTCACAAATATTGAGATGGCAAAATTTGTACTCGCATATTTCTACAAATTTCAAGTTGGTATAAATCTGATGGTTCGACAGATTCGAAACATGTAGTGCCACTCTGATAAAATATAGCTGTGTTGACTGATCGTTTGTTTTAGTCAAGCTTCGCATGGCTAAGATGAATTAAATAACATTTTTGGTATTATAGAATACGTGAATGAAGACAATAAATTTTTAATTGTTTAAAAAATGAATCACAATATGTACACGTGTTTAAAAGTTATTAATTTGAATACAAATATCTGTGATTGAAAGATGTTTCTCATTCGTGATATTCCTACTGCACTTCTTCTTATCATTAGGAATATCTGACTTGCCTGTACCTTAGTCCAGTAAATTTCAGTAAAGGGATAATGGACTACTGTCAGTGAAAAGTTTCTTCAACTTTGCACTGTTTTGTCCAACATATGGAGAAGTCACTCTGCATTGTCAGAATTTCACATTTATGCATGTGTCTGATGATGGTGAAAAAAGGGGAAAGAGTCACGAAATTATGATATAACCACCATGAGTAGTAACAACAGAATAGCTGCAACACTGTATTCCCTAGGGACATAGTTTGTCTCAGGAATATAAGTATAAAGAATAAAGGAAATAATAATAATAATAATACGGCTGCATGAAGGTGTCAAGAAATTGCAACCATCGCAAAAGGAAAAAGTCGCATTGCGTTAGGTCAGTTATGGCGAGAGCCTGGTGATAGAAGGTCCAGGGTATGACTATTTCTGGGAGGAACCAACTACGCATATACGGTGGAAAATGATGTTTGGTTTTGTTTCTGAAATAGTGACCGAACCCATTTCCCAGGCACATTTTTTGAAGAAACTGGCAAAGTACACACACCAGCATAGATTTATAATTCTGTTCCCAATCTCTTCCGTGTTTTACGAGCATAAGATAAACGGAAGTTTGAATAATCTTTTTACACTGAAATCATTACCCACAGAAAGCCCAAAATATTTAACAAAGGTCTGATTGGTGTTATTTAAAAAATAGTTTGAACCCAAAGGCATTTGCCCTATCAGGCCCAGGCCGTACAGACCTATGGCACCATTACCCATTGGATAGAAGACTGGATTTAAATTTATAATAATTGGTAAACGAATGCACAAACTTTGTATTTAGGCAGTTATATTACATCAATACACTGAATGAACAACATAAGAAAGACTGGATGTTGTCTGAAGGCTGTCTGGAAATGTGAGGTAGAAAAGAATGCGTGTAAATCTTATGTGTGTTTGACTTACATCGTAATTCAGTGTGGAAAAGAAACGAACTAGATGTTACTTTTGTGTAATCCTTTATTTTGTCCTTACAAGTTGCTAAACATGTTTCGGGCAACTATGTGCCCATTTCAGGACCTGACGACTGAGTAGTGTTTTCGCCACGTGTTGGTATTGTGCTGTAACAATGAGTGGTATTATTCAGATATGTCTATCTGTGTGGGTCGGTATGTTCCGTGTTTGTTTGGTTTATGGTAAATCAAGTGTGAGCGGACTGTGTGTGGTTATTATGTGGCGTGTTGTGGGTGGTGGTCTCAATGTTGTACATAGGTGTGGTTCGGTGTGTAAGCAGCTGGTTTCTCCCAGATATAGTCATATCCTGGATCTTCGATCATCCAGCATTCGCCATAAGAACTGACGTAACGAAATGCGACTTATTCCTGTTGCGATGGTTGCAATTTCTTGATATCTTCAAGCAGCCATATTATTATTATTATTATTATTATTATCATCTCCTTTATGCTTTATACTTATATTCCTGAGAAAATCTATGTACCTACGGAATACAGTATTGCAGCTATTCTGTTGTTACTATTCATGGTGCTTATATCGTTAGTTCCAGTGTTGAATCTGTTGTACTTTTACAGTAGTACTTTCCGAAGTATGTGTGCAGTTACCAATATGGCTCTTTTCTGTAGTTTCTTGACATAATGTTTTCCTGGTAGGTTGCTCACGTATTTTGTGAATTATTTGAAATAGTCCCAGTCGCCCCTATTATTACTGGTATAACCTTCGTTTTAGGTTCCACTTGCGCTGTATTTCTATTGTGAGGTCTTCATATATTGGAATCTTCTCGACTGCTTTTTTAATCACATTTCTGCCTCCTGAGATTGTAACGTCTATTAACATACATGTTCCCTTTTCATTACCACGGATTATGATGTCTGGTTTGTTGCTGGGGATGGGTCTGTCAGTTTGTACTTGTTGATTCCACAACACAGTTACCTTGCCTCCTTGACTTCTTTCTACTGATTTTGACACATGTTCATACCAGTGGTTTGTTTTTTCAATTGTACTCCTGTTTCTTTACATATGCTGAAGTACAGTTGTGCACACAATCTAGCATGTTTTTTATGTACTATTCTTTTTCCAGTATTGAGCATGCTGATATTATGTAGTATATTTAGGGACTCTCCCAATCGTGTCTTTGTGTGTTGTGTGGGATACCGTACAATTGTTCAAGGAGACAGCCAAAGCATAACAATGTTTATTTGTAGTCTCAGGTAATCAGATTTCGTAGGATGACGGTTTAATGGCCGTGATATAGTTTCTGGTTTGCATCTGGGTTTTCCCACAGCCATGCAGACTGCGGTGTCGAGCCTGGATGCTGTTCTGAGTAGAAGTCTGCTGCTGGGTTACCCACAGCGCCGTTGGCTGCAGCACTGAAAAAAGCTGCTATGAAGAAGAGGCTCCTAGTTGATAGCACGGTGCGTAACGTGAAGGCCTCTTGCAGGATGGCGAGCAGCTGGCCCACTCGGTAGCTGTCTCTGCGATGCTAGGCGTCAGCGACTTTACCCCTCTATGACAATGGAGTCAACTATGTTACTCCTTTTTGTAGAGTAGCCCACAAGATTACTCCTTGACTTGCAGGTCTGAATATATCTTCCTATGTCTCCGAGCTGATTGTTCTTTATGTGCAATCTTCTTCAATTGGGCGCGGAATGAATCAACGCCAAACCAAGCCAAAGTGTCAGCTGAGGGCGGAGAATTGCGCTTCGCGCAAGTCGTCATTCCCCTGTCTGTTAGACGTTCCTGCGTTTGACCGCATCCCTGGGCCTCAGTAACAGACACCTAAATTCTAACACGGGAATATGCATACGCTAACGATTTTGAAGTCAGAATGAGGGTCTTGACTGATTATGCCAAATACTAGGGCCTAGATTACCCTGGACTAAATATGGGACGGTTAATTTTGGTTGGTTGGATCTCTGGGTTCAAAGTCCAGACTGTCACTGTCGCAAACTAGAGGTATGCGACGTTTGTCAGGTGCTTAGATGAAGCCGCCACGCCTGGGGGAAGGTAGTGCGGGCCGTGGCCCGAATTTGCATCGTATACCCTGGCATTTGCGTTACAAATGAGGAAGAATCATGGAAAATCTTCAGTCAGGGTAACTGAAGGGCTCTTGGCTGATCAGCGGCGAACGCGATTCGTTTATTCGACTTCGCCATCGTGGGTGATGACCTCGACTGGACTGTTCCTCCCTGCCACCCCTGGCATTCGCGTTATGGCGACGGGGTCAACCAATGATCAGCGTAAGTACCTATCAAGCTGCCGTATTTGGGGGTTCCCCATATCAACTAATCTGTCAGGATTCTGATGTGGTCGGCAAATAGCGGAACGCCCAGATTCTCTGTATCTGCCTGTTACTTACATACCAAGGGGCACCAGTAGCGAGGCGAAGACACTTGGATTTTAAAACCTGTAGCCTCCGGACACGGGTGCAGAGAGTGGACCTCCACGCCGGGCACTTAAAACCCATCATGGGGCGGATGAGCTGCTTATAAAGCAGGATTCCGTTCCTGATGGATAGATCACTATTCCTATTCAGGAGGGGGACCTAGCATACCCAAAATTTGGGCAGCCCTTCCTAACCTGATCGATGTGAGGCGATCAGGTAAGTTGTGTATGTAGGGTCACCCCCAGATAACGAGATGTTTCGACCAATTGGATTCGTTCCCCGAAGAATATTACTGGTCGGGACTGGATGAAGCGCATCCGGCACTCGTGAAAATTATCGTTGTGCTCCTAGATACTTTAATGGTGTCTTCCCATTCATTCAACCACCGGCGACGTTCGTTGAAAAATGACTCCAGGTAGCTGGCAAGCAGCTTCAGCTTTCGTGACGTGGCTATGATGGCCGTTTCGTCCGCGTAAAGGGCCAACTCGACGTGGTGCGAGGGTGGAGGAATGTAGTTGACACACAGACTGAAGAGGACAGGCGAGATCAATCCACCCTGAGCCATCCTAGCCCGCTGGCCTTGAAGAGATGACGTGGCCGTTTGGAAGGACGTTTCGAACGTCCGATCCTTGAGGTAGGATGAGATTCTATAGACTATCTAAGACGGGAAATCGTACATGTTCTTACTTAGTCCACGTTCGCGATAGCGCTCAGGCCCGGAGACTTGCTGACCATGAGACCCCTGATACCTTCGTGAACCTCGTCACGTGTGTTTCACTGGGGTTCGGTGGCAAGAGTCAAGAAGTAAATCCTCAAGGCCACGTCAGCCAGCTCAATTGCTGGCTGGAGCGAAGGATCGAAAACCGGCTGAAACTGAGTCTCCAGACTGTCGGCAATGTCTTCTGATTTCTCGGTGTCTAAGAGAGCGATTCCCCTAGAGGTAGGAACCCTCATCACCCTTTTCTGTCATCCTCCACAGCGACTGGTCTTCAGGATCGAGGGATTCGTGCGTCGCGCTCCATTGGTCGTGTCTCCACTTGTTGAGCCGGCGGGTCACAAACTTCTGCAGGCGGATGAAGTCGGCTCTCAAGGCGAGGCTCCTGGCAGCCGTGTTGTCTGGGTATCTCATCCTGAATGCCAGCCGGTATTGGAGGTCGTGGGTCCTTTCGCGGGCGACGTTTAGGAGTAGACGCTTCAGAGCCTTCAGAATGAAGTCGGACTTCTCAACGCATGTGTCGAATCCCATCTCGTTGTTCAATTCAGGATTGAAAAGAATTAGTTATTCCAACTGAGTTTACAAATTGACCCAATCAGTGCGCTTGTAGTCAGGGAGATCCGGCGGGTGGTGAAAGGATGAGTGACAAGCTGTGTCAATTAGAACCGGGAGGTGGTCCAAGCTTAGTGCACGGCACGAAGTCAGGTACACCGGGAAATAGAAATTCTTGGTTATAACGATGTCCAAGACATCGGGAGTAGCTGAGGAGTTGTATTGTTTGGTGGTTGGGGAGTCTAATCCAATGATCAAACAGCAGTTCTCGTCGACACAATCACGTAGGAGCTTCCCACATCTTGTGATCGGCCGGGAGTTCCAGTCAACGTGTTTGGCGTTGAGATCACCTGCCATCAAGAACGACAATACCCCACCGAGATGGGAGGTCAGATCCTCTCCGATAAGTGGGCGGTAAAGCGAAAGTCAAGCCGCAATTATTAAGACACGTTCGCCGGCCAATATGATTTGAATGGCAGTAGTCTCCAAGTGGGTCAGACCCGAAACGGGCACTGAGTGTTGGACTATACCACGGCGGACAAGGATGGCTCTTCCGCCCCAGTTGTCAGCCTTTATGTGCGGTGTCAGACATAATTGGCAAACCGATACTCTTGACCTTGTTAAACCTTTATTCGACGAACGCACCAGATACTTTTAAATCGGTATCTTACGATCGCAACCAACCGCTGGCCATTTAAATGCAACGCTTACTCATGTAGAGGCTTAGAATAATACCCCCACCCGTTTTCTCCACTTCATATATTGGTTTGTGGTCAGATTCACGCTCCGGCCAATTTACACAGTAACGTACATATGCGCCTCATCTATACCAAATTTTTGGTCAGTCTGTACTATTCGAAACAGTTGTATGTTTGCTTTTATGCTAAACAACTGACTCCTTTCATTTCCTTCTCACCATGCCAATCTATTGGAAGTGCATCGACGACGAATTCCAAACCGAAGAAGTCTCAAAGCCTCATTAACTCTTAAATTATGTTTGTGACGGCGTGCTTCGTATAACACTTTGCTTGCTGTGTACTCAGCTCCGAAATAAAGAATTGCTTATTTGGCTACCATTCTCGCTAAAGTCGCAATACAGACGCCCATTATGTTTGCGATCGCAGGATATATTACTGCTAAAATTGACTAAGCAGCGACTGTCTGTATATTATAAAATGCTAATATTTTATTCGTTCTCTATGTCAGTCTTCTTATTCATTTCGGTTTCTGATCCGTTACAGCAGCACGGTTTGAAAAATTAAATAAACAGGACGCATAAACCCGCCCACACCAATAAATTTAGACAACTTGTACGACGCTCTCAGGCATACCACTAACCAGATTCTTTACTAGAAACCGCACACAGCGTTCCTCAACGAGCGTGAAGGTGTGGAAACTCACACCCTCCTTCCAGTCAAGTGAGCGCATTGTGGAGACGTAGACTCTCAATCCGTCATCGGTTGATGGTACGACCATCAAATTTTCGCCCTTTATTTTGGCCGTCATACCGTCAGAGCAGAACTCCTGTAACCAGGACAGGTTGGAACGGGCGTCACCAAAACCTGAAATAAAAATGGTTGTCTTATTAGGACGCTGCTGTTTGGCTGGTGTTGGCCACATGGGCGTTTGCAGTGGTGCAATAAGGTTGTGGCTCAGAGGTCAGGACATGTGGCTTGACATGCGCCTCTTGGTTGTCTCGTATGAGACGCAGGTTTCGGACGGGGCCCAATAAAATGCTGTGGGCTCGAACGTCCAACTTGGTTGAAGCGGAGCGACAAGTCCGGCTAGTAGAATTGCGTACGTCACTCCTCCCTCGGAAGGCCCGATTTGCCAGCTGCTTACAGAGGCTTGTTCGCCCTGAGGAGTTCGCGGGCAGAGGCCCGGACCCAGCACTGGGTGGTGGACGCCTTTTGGCGGGCTCCAACAAGTCGTCCGAGCTTCCTAGCTCGTTGGCTTTACGCTTGTCAGCGATCTGTTGGGAGAATATGGCCTTTCTTCCAGATATGGTGCTGCGTCTCTCAGCAAGCACACCTGTCTTCTTTATCCTGCGTGACATAGCCAAACTCGAATCGTTGAGAAGGGCGGACCACAGCTGCAAAGCAGAAATAGCCTTAATAATGTCTAACTTATTGCCTCAGCTTGATGCTTCAGCAGAAGCACTCGAAAAAAAATATCCTCTTATTCGGTTGTAGCTCAGCTGAAGACTAAGTGCAGAAAATGGCTCAATCAATAGCCTCTTTGACCAGTTATGCTAGGCAGGCAGATATCTGAAACCTGTCTAAAATGTGGTCAACAAAACGTTCGATTCACAATCGTTTATGAATGACTTCAGATTTAAAAAAATCTGCTCAATGAATGAGCACTCAGTGCCTACGCAACGCCTTTTTCACATATTGTGCTCAATTCCATGAGTGGATTTTGCTGGTACTGGTTTTTGATACAGCGCGTCTCTCCATTATATTGAACTCCTTTTCCATTCGTTCAGAACCGTTTCTCCCACTAAACGTCTTGCCTTGTGATCGAGTTGACTGACCTGAAAACTCGTCCGACTGCGTGTAATAAATTACGTTTCGTCTTTCTGGTTTCTCGGAAACATCTATTTCCAGCGCTAAATTCGAAGCTTCTTGTAAACATCTAGGAGAGGCATAACGAACTTGGAAAAAACCACTCCAGATTACCCGGCCACAAATCTTGCCAGACACATGCGATCCGCATTTTGCTGGCGTATGAGCTGGGCAACAGGATCTTTTACTTACCCCATTTCCCTTTGATCTAACACATCACAACGATCTACAAATTCCAGAGGCACTTCGTTTTTGATGTGTCTAGCCATTTTTAGATTCGTAAAATGATACTGGACACTATGGACGTCCCTCAATCTTTCTCTAAACGCGTACTTGAAATCTTGCCACGATGCGTCTTTCGTGTGGATTTCTGTGCATGTATTATAGAAAGTTTTAGCAGGGTTCGATAGGTGTAAAACTGCAATAATTAGCAATCATAATCTTGCTATTCCCAAATTAATGCTACCCTGTCAATGCTTGCCAAAAATTCCTCAAGTGGGTTGGCGTTCTCTGTACCCGAACATTTTGGAACGAGATAAATCAGGGACAAGTGTTTATGCACTGTGTGCATCCCACTTGACATCTGATCTCTTAACCTATCCAGTTCGGCTATTGACTACGCTAGCTCTTGCCTTAGACCTACAACGTTTAATCCTGTTTAAATACTGCCGAAATTTAGAATATAGTCTGACTTTACTTTCCTTCTGTGCCTGTATATTTTAATCCTCGTCCCTCCCTAGATAATCGTACGAGGTCACAAAAGCTGCAAAGAAATTTATGTAGCTAATCCGACGCTGCAAATTCAATGTTAATGTAGCTAATTCCAACGTTGCAAAACCAATTTAATTTAGTAACCCGTTGTTGTGTCCACACCGTTGTCATCAATTTACTATAGTGACCCAGTTTGCGTCCACACCCTTGTCTCCAATTCCTGTAATGACACGGTGATAGTGTCCACAACGCTGTCACCACTTTACTTAGTGTCCAAACCCGAGCGGTAAGGTTGGATAATTGTATTGCGGCCCATCCTGAAATTCCCACGGATGAGGACAATGATGGTTTCGTTTAGCCACTCAGGGGCTTCGTGATTTCCTGGGGTTTTGGGGGGTCAGAGGACAGCCTGGGGTTAAATAAGTGACCAGCCGTGTAACAAATGTAACTGTAAATTTTATTGCCTACAATATGTACATTAATATACAAGTACGTTACACTAGCCGAAATGGGTTTGTTAAGTTCCGTACTTACGCTGAATAATTCGTTACAGATGTGTAGTTAATTAGCCGACACGCCACTATTCAATCCCAATTTGTGACCGTACAATTTAGAATGTCATTCAGTTTCCGAAAGTGACTCGCTAACAAATACAATATAATAATTTATATGTCCAGCTTACCTCCTGTTAACAGCCTGAATATGAAGCAGCCCAACATGGCAGCCGATGATATACTACAAAGTATAACTGTACTGCATGCAGCAGAGTAACGAAGTGTCGTAGACCAAAATTACTTCTGTACGATGTGACTAGTCTTGCGAGCCTTTTTGTGAGTCTCCATTAACCTAATTCATTCGGGATTTTATAGTGGCGTTGTGCTGACTGAAATATTCTACTTTACATTTGCATTAATAAACTGGGGCACGAATAGATGTCTCAACAAACAGTTGAGAGGTAAGCTGCCCAAAGTTCCCATTTACGTCGAATAATTTTGCAATACAAGCACGTTCCATTCATTATAATGATACCAATTAATTGTCAAATTTCGTGTAAATTACAATATTTCTTCCCACGTTCCGCCTTCATGTCACCTCTCACTAACACATGCTACACACCACGCTCCTCTCATCCAAATAATATTCACGAGAAGTTCAAGCAATTAAGGCTTCCTACTTTCAGCCTCATATCACTTCCCCATATTATGTAGTTTTCACATTGCTACACACCAAGGTACACAGAAAAGGTACGGTTATAATTTTTCATATTTTAATTCGACTGGGGCAACGAAAATGAACATAATTTCTTTTTAACGATTACGTATCTTGATTTGCAATATGATACGTTACACTCATTACAGTCACAGGTCCGCAGCACGAAGTAGAGATAAGACACTTGCTCAATTCACTGAGTGGAAATTGATATTAGGAGTTTAAGATAAGGTACCAAGCCTTGGAAACTTGGATGCACAACCGTTCAGTGTGTAAATGACTGGACATGAAGCTGCTAAGGCATAAAGTTATATGTGCAACTGAAGTCAGTGGTTCAACACTGGGGATGGGACTTCTATGATTTTGAAACAGTACTGTAGCTGAACTGTTAACAGTATCCTGGACGGTTCGGTCCGCCCGGGGTCTAAGCCCCGGGGGGCTAAAATATAGGGTGCATTGGCCCCCAAAATTCAAAAAACGGAAATAGCCCCGGGCCGAAACTCAAAAAACGCCTTGAAATAATGAGTGCAAGAACGTCATAAGTGTTGTGTTTCCATGAGGAAGGGTATGGTGGAGTAATTCCTTCGTGCCCCACCTACGGCCAAGGCTCCGTTTCGCTTCACGTATGAGATGTGAGGTAGTGAGTGCAAGAAGGTCATAAGTGTTGTGCCTCCATGAGGATGGGTATTGTGGAATAATTCCTCCGTGCCCCCACCTAAGCCCGAGGCTCCATTTGGCTTCACACTTGATAGACGATTTAGTGAGCCCAAGGAAGTTATAAGTGTTTTTTCCTCCGTGAGGGTGGTATAGTTAGATAAGTGGATCATCCGTGCTCCACCTACGCTCAAGGCTCCATTTGGTTTGACGCTTGATAGGCGAGAAGTATTCAGTGCAAGATCGGTGACTGAGATGGGAATAAGGATTAATTGAAGGTACAGAAAAAGAGTTGGACGAATTCCGCCGCCATCCACGTAGGTCCAAGGTTCCGTTTCGATTGACTCTACGCTGGTCACCACTGTGTCCTTCGCATGGTGTAAGACGCTGCTCTTACACTATTCCACACATCGTTAACCGAGAGCCGATGCAAGTGCATTGTATTACGCGCTCAGGAGAACGTAAGAAAACTGCACAGCGAGAATAATTTGGGACGGAATATGTTGGCCATAGCGCAGTATGACGGCACATACTAGTCCGAAAAATTATTTGTAAATGATAGAAAAAAAATATGAGTTATATTTTAATGTACACATACATACATACATACATCACCGTAAATAGAAAGACAGTGAGAAACACATCGTTTCACCTGAGTAGGTTAAAAGAACAAACAGTTTCTTGTTTTGAATAATAGTCTATGGCAGAAATCACACCACTAATTATCCTTTTATTCCAAAAGCGTTGCTATAGCCTCCACTTGGCTAGCACTGAACGTCACGTATGTTGTGGACCAGTAGCGTGCTGAAGGATCGCACATCGTTTGTCCCGCACAAAAGTACATTGCAATGGGGAAAATGTAAGCGAAATCAGCTTATCGTCTGGAACAATATTCGATTCCACTGTATAAAGATATTGGTGATATAGTGTTGTGCTAGTCAATGCTAACTCGAATAAATTGAAAGTGAGATTGAAAACTGTATGGGAAGCCAAACCTCGGGGTGTCGGAGTTGCCGTAGGCACACATTGCACCCGCATGAGAGCACGTAGGCACAGTTGCCTACTAACGGTTGTCGTTTAAGCCTAAATTCCTCAAAACACGCATCTTATGTCCATCGATCACTAGCAGCCCTATGATGATTTAGGTAAAAGACTATAATTGTGTCGAGAGGAACGCAAATTTGACAGCAAATACACACATATGTTTCCAAATAAATTCTGTGAAATTTATGTTAGATCCGCAATATACAGATACATCAACAATGGTAATATGAACAGAAACCGTCACAACTACATGTATAGTTTCGTAAATTGAATAGTCGGGGAAATTTTCATATTCTAGCTTTTCGGTTAGACTCAACTCAAAAGGTCCGATTTCAAATGTGTGGACTTCTCTGTAGATATTGTCTAGGATATGGGAGTCTGTTCTAGCTATGTGTAATTCTCCCACGGCAGGACACGTACGATAATATTAATTGAACACGCCTGGAATATAAGCAGGGTAAGTTCCTGTAAAGGCACAACACATATCCAGTGCGCAGAATTTGCCCTATAATCTAATTACGAAACGTAAATGATCCAGTCTCACGGAAGTGAAATGTGTCAACCATAAGGTGTTTCCTGCCATATTCACCAAGAATTGTTGAGACGCAAACAGACAATTCGACCCGTCAAATGGTATGTCGAAAGGTCTCATGTGAGGTGTGTATCTGTAAAAAAAAAAACAAGAGCTTATATACATATATATATGCAGGGTGTCCCAGGAGGAATGTACCAGACTTCGGGAGAGTGTTCCTTACGTTAAAGCATACCGATATAACCCAAAACAACTATGTCCCAAGTTGAACGGTTACGGAGATAATCGCCAGAGAATTTTGAATCTTTGACATCTGTTACACACTTATTGATTACGAAATACAAATTCAAACTGGCAGGAATATGTGGTTCCTGTAATGTTAATATCTGTACTTAACATCAAAGTAATTTCTGAGCGACATAAAGCCATTACATTTAAATAAAAAACACTCACACTCATGTCATAGTTGTCCTTAGGGTTACAAGCACTATACATGAGAAAGCCCTGCGGTGACGTAACATGGCACAATGAACACTGCATTCCACTGCCAAGGACATTAGCACTAACGTGACGTATCAGATGTGAAGGTTGCAGTATTTGGAACAGAACAAACCCCCACTATTCTCTGGCCATTATTTCCGTAACCGTTCAACTAGAGATATAGGTGTTTTGGGTTATATCGGTATACTTTAGGACAAGGAACACTCTCCCAAAATATCGCACATCCTTCCTGCGACAGCCTGTATATGTGTATATATATATATATACAGGGTGTCCCAGGAGGAAAGGACCTAACTTCGGGAGAGTGTTCCTTATGCCAAACTATAACGATATAACACAAAACACCTATATCCAAAGTTCAATGGTTACGGAGATATTGGCCAGAGAAGTTTGAAACTTTGACAGCTATTACTCACTTATTGATTACCAAATACATATTG